>MKWU01001155.1_pt1 | contig 47394 bp, 50 predicted proteins | sample 809101 | NCBI WGS metagenome assembly MKWU01 (sample SAMN05860141, study PRJNA318959) | sponge metagenome | host: Aplysina aerophoba | place: Slovenia: Piran, Adriatic Sea, Gulf of Piran | collected 2013-05-07 | reverse complement strand
TAGAGCATCTGGAACTCGACGGCCTCGCGGGGGACGGCGGCTTCGTCGCAGACGACCATCGCGGCGGAGAGGCTGCGCGGGTTGTGGCTCCCCCCGTGGGGCTGGGAGGGGGGGGGGGGAGGGGGGCCCGGCCCGCGGCGAGCCGTTCGCTGCAGCGCTCGTAGCTCTCGTCGGTGGCGGCCTTCTCCTCGAAGACGGGCACCGGGTGGCTGGCCTGGCGAGCGAGGATCACCTCTTCGTCCCAGTAGGCGCCCTTTACGAGCCGCACGGTGATAGGCGCACCCCGGCCACGAGCGATGCGTTCGAGCCGGTCGAGGTCATCGGTGGCGTCGCGGAGGTAGGCCTGCACCACGATGCCAAGGTCGGGCCACTTCGCGAAGGGTTCCTCGCGCACGACTCGTTCGAGCGCTTCGTGGGTGAGGTCGCGGTAGCGGTACTGCTCCATGTCGATATTGACGAAGGCGCCGGCGGCGCGGGCCCGTTCGAGCACGGGCAGGAGGCGTTCGCGCAGCGAGTCGTAGGTGGAGGAAGGCGCGGCCGGTTCGAAGTGGGGTGTGAGGGCGGAGAGCTTGATGGAGACGTTGGGCTTGCGGATGTCGAGCGGCGCTTCCCAGGAGTGGCCCTCGGCGAGGACATCGAGCAGCTCCAGGTAGCGATCGCGGTAGCCGTCCGCTTCGGCTTCGGAGAGGGTGGCCTCGCCCAGCAGGTCGACCGTGTAGGCCGTACCGCCCTCGACCAGCCCGCGGAGGCGGGGCAGGGCCTCGGCGGGCGTGGCGCCGCCGATGAAACGCTCGGCCATGGCGAAAACGCTTTCGCGGACAACGCGCGAGAGAACGGGGCGGAAGGGGCCACGGCGGCCGATCTCGGAGCCGAGACGCACCGCCGCGGGCGCGCCCTCGCGGAAGTACTGGCGCACATGGCTGGCGACGGCCTCGCTGGAGCGCAGCGCGGGGAGCACGTCGACGAAGCGGAGGAGCTTGACGCGGAACTCGGGGTCCTGGGTGGCCCAGTCCATGAGCCGCTCCTGCCACCACGCGGGACTGAGGGCGATGAGGTGCTCCGGTTCCACCACTTCGAGAAGCGCGCGCCCGCGCGTGGCGATAGCGGCTTCGCGGTCGGGGGCGTCGGGCAGGGGTTGGGCGGTCACGATTCCAGCTTAGCGCCGGGCGGGATCGGCGAGTGCTGCAAAGACAAAGCGAACGTGCGTGCTAGGAGTGCTATGCTCATGCGATACTGCCCCGTGCAAGGAGAATCATGACAACGGACGCGGGCAACCAGTACAGAGATTTGGTGGAGCAGGCGCTCGAGGCTGCTGGCGCGGTGGACGATCAGGAGCTGAAGCGGATCGCTTTTGAGCATGTGCTTGACCACCTGCTGGGGAATGGGCAGGCCAACGAGGAAGGCCCCGTTCAGGGTAGCCCCCCAACGGTTCCTACCGCCCCACCCGCGCCAGAGCCAGTCGACTCCTCGCTGGCGACCGAGCAGCAACGCATTGACGCAGTCGCTCGCTACTTTGACATCCAGCCGGAACAAGTGCTGGAGATATTCGACCTTAGCAGCGAAGAGCCAGTGCTTTCTCTGAACTCCAAGAAACTGCCTACGCAAAGATCGAGGGCCACCCAGGACATAGCGCTGCTGATCGGCGGCGTCCGCACAGCGGTCGGCCTAGAAACAAGCACGAGTCATATTCGAGAAGCCACCGAGACCTACGACAAGTACGACAGCCCTAACTTCATGACCACGCTCGGGAAAATGAACGAGATTGCGCTGCTGGGTAAGCCCCGATCCTCGAATCGCCTTGTACGTATGAGAGTCATCGGAGCAGAAGCGGTGCGACCGCTGGCCCAGAAGCTCGTTGCCTGATGGGGGAAGGTCCGAGCCTTGGCCTCCGCCACCTCCACCACGAGACTGAGCTGGCCCACCGACTGTTCGAGGGGGACCACCATCAGGAAGCTGTGCGAAAGGCGGCCGAGCGGTACGTCAATCGAGTTGCTGAACTGGCTGACCACCCGGACGCGCAAGACCGTCAGGGAAAGGGACTAATCGAGCGTGTGTTTTCGGAGACAAGTCCTATCCTCACGCTCAACTCCCACGAGACTCTCCTCGACAGGGACGCACCCAACGGCTACCGCTTCCTGGGTGTGGGACTCGCCCTTGCAATTCGAAACGCGACGACCCACGCAGACGAGTACCCCCTAACGGAAACGGAGGCTCTGGAGTGGCTGGCTTTCATTAGCGCCATGCACCGGCGTCTGGACGGAGCACAGCAATTCGTGCCGACGCCAGAAACAGAGCCGGATGAAGACAAGTAGTTTCACGCCCGGGCGGGATCGAGGCGGGCGAGGAGGGCGGCGAGCTGGTCGAGCCGGGGGGTGGGGACGCCGAGGGCGCGGGCGCGGCGGGCGGGCTCGGCGAAGATGGCGTCGACCTCGATGGCGCGGCCTTCGAGGAAGTCGATGAGGGTGCTGGGGCGGTACGGGCCCATCACGTCGGTGAGGGCGAACATGCGCGCGATGACGGCCTCGCCGTCGATGCGCTCGGGGCGGGCGCGGGCGGCGAGGTCGGCGTTGCCGGCAGCGACGACCTCTTCCATGAGGGCGCGCGCCTCATCGCGATGGGCAGGATCCGTCACGATGGCCTCGGTGGTGACGCCGCCGGCGGCAACGGTGAGGCCGTTGAAGGGGACGTTCCAACAGAGCTTCTCCCAGCGGGCGCGGATGAGGGAGGGAGCGCTGGAGATCTCGACTGTGGCGCCATCCCAGAGGGCGAGTGCGTGGTCGAGCTCGGAGGGGTCGTCGCGCAGGTGAGTGATGGCGACCTGCCCGTACTCATAGTGGTGGATGACTCCGGGCTCGCCACGGTTGATGCAGGTGAAGCCAAGCCCCCCGAAGATTCGGTCGCTACCGAGCGGGGGGGCGAGGCGTTCCTCGACACCCAGGCCGTTCATGATGGCGAGCACCCGAGTCTCCGGGCCGAGGCAGGGTCGGATGAGGGCGGGGGCGTCGTCGAAGGAGGTGGTCTTGAGGCCGCAAAGCACCCAGTCGACAGTGCCAATGTCAGCGGGGTCGCGGGCGATGGTGGGGCGCTGGATGGCGAAGTCGCCGTGGTGTGACTCGATGCGGAGGCCGCGCTCGGCCACCGCCTCGTAGTCGCGGCGGAGGAGGAAGCGAACGTCGTGGCCGGCCTGCGCGAGCCGCGCGCCGTAGTAGGAGCCGACGGCGCCGGCGCCGATGACGGCTACCGTGGCCACGTCACGCAGGTTCGAGGGCGGCGAGTCCGCGCGGGACGCGGGGCGTCTCGACCTGCTGGACCTCGCGCAGGATGTGCTGGAAACGCTCGCGCTGGGCGGCGGTCTCAACCGGCATCGCGAAGTTGATGCGGCTGGCGTACTCGCGGTGCTCGCGCACGAACTCGGGCAGGTTGTCGTAGGTGGAGGTCTGGGCGAACTCGCGCAGGACGTCCTCGGGGATGATGGCCTTCATCTCCTCCCACTTGCCCTGGAGGGACATCGAGTGGAGCTCCATGCCGAGGTCCTCCCAGCCATGCACGCGCCAGACATCGTGGTAGCTGCGGGTGGAGCCATAGAACGAGATGGGCTGGCGAAGGGCGTCGAGCTTCTGCTCGATCTCGGCCTCGTCCTCGCCGTAGACGGCGAAGCCGCCGCCGGTGACCTCGATGTCCTGCCAGGTGCGGCCGCCACGCTCGAGTCCCTTCGCGACGTTGGGGAGGAAGACCTCGCGCATGTACCTGTCGGTGGTGAAGCCGTGGGGGAGGACGCCATCGGCGACCTCGCCGGCGACGCGGGTCATCCCCTCGCCGACGGCCGCGAGCATGACCTTCGGGCGGGGGAAGCCGCTGGGGCCGGGGTGGAAGAGGGGGTTCATGAGCGTGAACTGGTAGGTCTCGCCGACGTAGTCGGGTTTATCACCCGAATCGAAGGAGTCCCAGATGGCGTGGAGGGTGCGGATGTAGTCGCGCATGCGGGGAGCGGGAGCGCTCCAGGGCATGCCGAAACGGCGCTGGATGTGGCCCTTCACCTGGCTCCCGAGGCTGAGCGAGAAGCGGCCGCCCGAGGCCTGCTGCAGATCCCAGGCGCCCATCGCCAGCACCATGGGGGCGCGTCCGAAAGCGATCGCGAGTGTCCCGATCTCGATGCGCTCGGTCGCCATGACGGCGGCGGCCGCGAGAATCATGGGGTCGTGGGCCATCTCGCCGGTGCCGGCGAAGTCGTAGCCGAGCTCTTCGCAGCGTTTTGCCTCGGGACCAACGCCCGCGAGCCAGCCCGCGGGGTAACTGCTTCCAACCTTCATCGCCAACTCCTTACAGGGAGGCGATCCTACCGCGCGTGGCGGTCAGTAGGGCGGGCCGGTGAAGGCGGGCACGTAGAGGGGGCGCTCGCGTTCGGCCTGGCGGGCCAGGTACTCGCGCACGGCGGCGATCGTGGCGGCGCGGGCGAGGTCGTCGAGGCCGTCCGCGTGGAGGGCGTGGATGAGCCGCTCGACGAGGGCGGAGAGGGCCTCGTTCTCCTCCGTGAGGGAGGCGACGGTGGGGTAGGCCGCGGGGCCGCGCCAGGCGCGGTCGAGGGCGGTACGCACCTCGGGCGCGAGCGCCGCCCAGGCGGCGCCGTTCTCGCCGAGGCGATCGAGGGCGCCTGCGAGCACCGCGCGCAGGTCGGCGTTGTCCTCGGCAAGCAGGGGGCCTTCGACTTCGACGCGCTCGGCGAGGTGCTGGAGGAGCCCGCGGATGCTGCGCAGGGAGCTTGCCGCCCACGGTTCCGTGGCGTGGGGGGCGACGCGCTTGTCGAGCGTCCAGGCGATGCCTTCGATGATTTCCCGTGCGCTCGGCCTCATGCCAGTCCCTGCTCCTCGCGGTGGTCGTCGGTGGGGCGGGAGCGAGCGTTGATCGCCTCGGTGGCCTCGTCGAGGGTCATGCCAACCATGGGAGCGAGGGAGTGCTCCATCATCTTCACCGAGCCCATCCCCATAAAGGGGAGCACGGGCCGCTGGTCGCGCCCCTCGCAGAACGCCCCCAGGGGCGAATTGAGGCAGACCATCGCCTTGAAGGTCATGAACAGCTTGTAGAAGGCGAGCGTGCGGCGGGAGAGCCGGAAGCCGGCGGCCTGCTCGTAGTGGCGCAGTGTCTCCTCCTCGTCGTGGAGGCCGAGCATGCCCTGGGAGAAAGCCCAGTCCTGGGCGGGGTCGCCGAGGCCAGCGAGCTCCCAGTCGCTCATGGCGACGATGCGGCCATCGCGGAAGATCTCCTCGTTCAGGCCGTTGTTCCCCTTGAACAGGCTGATTCGCGGGGAGGGGTCGGGGGGCATAATGGACTCGAGCCAGTAGACGATCTCGGTGACGCCGGGGAAGGGCTCGGAGCGCCTCTCGAACCAGTGCTGCTTCCAGATCTCGAAGTCGTGCGCGACGGCGACGGCGGGGGACTCAGGCACGGGCAGGAACTCGTCGAACCCGTAGGCCTTCCAGTCGAGGGTGTGCACAAGCGCAAGCTTCTCCGCGTGCTCGAAGGCGGTTGCGCGACGCAGGGCGTCGCCCTCGGGGCCGGGCTTGTAGAGGCCAGGGATGGCGGGGCTGCCCTCGACGAGCACGCGGACGAAATGGGGACGGCCTTCGGCAAAGTCGATGCCCTCGTCGTACCAGAGGGGTTCGGCAACCGGGACGGGGGAGCCCCAGAGCCGCTGGAAGACCTGCCACTCGACCTTGAGGGCGACGGGCACGATGCCGCCGGCGGGCGGGTCGATGCGAACGGCGAGGTCGCGCTGCCGGCGGGCGGCGCCCTCGCCGACGACCGCGGACACCATCCAGGTCTCGCGGGACATGCCGGGGAAGGTCTGCCGGAACGACGCAATCTCGACGGGCGCGTCCAGGCGCTCGGCGAGGTAGGCGGCGACGGCATCCCGGGCGACCACCGCTAGCCGAGCCCGTAGCGGGAGACGCGCCCCCAGTTGATCACGGGCAGGTGGCCGTAGCCTGGGTGGCCGTTGACGGTCAGGCGAACGGGCTGCTCGCGGTGGACCGGGCGGATGCGGCGGCCATCGGGCAGGCCCACCTCCTCGGGCTCGGAGACATCGTAGATGTCGTGTTCGACGAGGAGTTCCTCGCCGCGCCAGGCGCCCAGCCCGAGCTCGTCGTCGTAGCCGGAGTCGTAGCCGGTGCCCTTGTAGGCCCAGGGGCGGCCCACGGCCTCGGCGCGGATGTCGAACTCCTGGCCGTCCTCGGTGGTGACGAGTAGGCGGGCGGTGTCGAAGACGCGGTTGCCGGGGATGAAGGAGATGTCGTGTTCGACACTGGCGACGCGCAGGTCGGGCTTGCCCGAGTCCTCGGGCCAGCCAATGTGACCGTCGAGGCTCAGCAGGTTGCCGTCGGCGTCCTCGGCCATCTGGAACTGGCCGCCCATGTCGTCGGTGGTGAAGGCGAGCCAGATGAAGAGGGAGCCGTCGCCGCGAGGCCGCTGGCCGTTCTGGGGCTCGAAGCCGCCTACGCCGGGACGCACGCCCCAGGAGTGGTCGCGGAAGCCGAACCAGTCGCGCACCTCCGTGCGCTCGCCGTTCAGGACAAACTCGCCGCTGACCCGCAGGAGCTGGTCGAAGCGGGCGTAGTCCTGCACGGGGCGCCCGTTGACGCGGGCGAAGTGGTGGTCCTCCTCGGTTGGGGGCAGGGCCGCTTCACAGAGGAGGTCGAAGGAGTGGCTGTAGTCACCCGGTTCAAGCACCAGCCGCATCTTCTTCCAGGGCTCGACGATTTCGATGCTGAGGGGACCGCAGTGCATCTCGCCGATGTGGGGTCGAAGGGCGCGGGAGAGGCGCAGGTTGTACTGCCTGTCGCCCTGGTGAACGCAGGCGAAGCCCTCCTGCACGTTCATGTTCTTGTAGGCGGCGAGACCCATGACGAGCTGCAGTTCGCCGTCGTGGTGGACGCCGTAGACGGTGCGGTCGAAGAAGCGGTGGTCGCTGGTGAGGGCGTGGTCGAAGGTGGTCGGGCCCTGGTGGGCGAGGGTCTCGTCGAGCTTGGTCAGCATTGGGGCTCCCCGGCGGCGCGCGCGTGCCGTGCGCAGGGCGGTCAGGGTACAGAAGCGGCGAGGGGGCGTTCAAATGACCATCGGGGACCAGGTCGAGCGGCGGGTGAGGGGGTTGCTGGCAGGCTTCTAGCCGGCGAAGGGGTTGATGACCTTGAGGCCGTCATAGTCCTGGCTGGAGCTCATGTCTTCGGACAAGACGGCATCACAGCCCATGGCGCGCGCCGCAGCGAGGATCGCCCCATCCCAATACGACAGTCCGAATCGCTGGCTGACTTCCACGCCCGCCCGGAACACCTGGGGAGTGATCGCCTGGACCGGGAACGCGTTGATTGACTCAAGGAATCCCAATGCCTGCACGGGTGTGATGGGAGCTGGCCGGTTGGGCCGCGTGGCCTGGTGATAGAACTCCTGCAGGACCTGCACTGAGATCGCCAGGTCCCCCTCTTTCAACAATAGGAGGGCGCGCTCACGCTTGCGGGCGTCCTCCGTCAAGGCGCTGACGGCGTAGAGGAGCACGTTGGTGTCAACGAAGCGCATCGCGGTCGTAGAGAGACTCTCGGGGCAGGTTGTCGGCCATACGCAACCCACCGCCGTTGGCGGTGATGTCGGCGACTACTTCATCGAGCATCCGGGCACGGCGCTCACGCTCAGTCTCCCGGCGGGGCGCACCGGGTCCACCAGGCTGGCCGCGGGCGAGATCGCTGAGGAAGTCACGCACGAGCGCCGACACCGAGGTATCCAACTCCGCGGCACGAATCCGAGCAAGGCGATGGGTCTCTTCATCAACGGAGACGGTGATGTTTCGCACGGCGCAATCTCACGTTACCTGTGCTACACAGTCTATCGTTTGCACTCTAGCCACCGCAAGAGTCGTTGCATCGAGAGAGGTCCAGTAACGAAGGAACGCACCCGGGTGGGTGCGTTCCGAAGAGCCGCTGGGGTGGAGGGTACCCCGGCAACGCGGACGATAGGCAGGCTTCGTTAAGCGTTCGCGAACGCCCGGGGGCGGGCGACGTAGACTAGCCGCCGCGAGTCCAGCACCGAGGTTTCCGCATGTCCGCCTACGACGACATTCATGCCCGCTCCCTGTCCGACCCCGAAGCGTTCTGGGCCGAGGCGGCCGAGGGGATCCACTGGGAACGTCGCTGGGACCGCGTGCTGGACGACTCGCGGGCGCCCTTCTACCGCTGGTTCCCCGGGGCGGTCACGAACACCTGCTACAACGCTCTCGACCGGCACGTGGAGGGCGGGCGCGCGGACCAGCTGGCGCTCATCTACGACAGTCCCATCACGGGGGCCATCGAGCGGTTCACGTATCGGGAGCTGCGGGACCGCGTAGCGCGGGTGGCGGGCGTGCTGGCGGAGGCGGGCGTGGAGAAGGGCGACCGGATTCTCGTCTACATGCCGATGGTTCCCGAGGCGGTCATCGCGATGCTGGCCTGCGCGCGGCTGGGGGCCGTGCACTCCGTCGTGTTCGGGGGGTTCGCGGCGAGCGAGCTGGCCGTACGCATCGACGACGCCACGCCGAAGGTCGTGCTCTCGGCCTCGTGCGGCATCGAGCCGGGGCGGATCGTGGCCTACAAGCCCCTGCTCGACGAGGCGATCGAGATCGCCACGCACAAGCCGGCGCACTGCGTGATCCTGCAGCGCCCGCAGCTGGAGGCGGACCTGGTGGAGGGGCGCGACCTCGACTGGGCGGATGCGGAGGCATCGGCGGAGCCGCACCCCTGCGTCTGGGTGGAGGCGACGGACCCGCTCTACATCCTCTACACCTCGGGGACGACCGGACAGCCGAAGGGGATCGTGCGCGACAACGGCGGCCACCTGGTGGCGCTCAACTGGAGCATGCGCAACGTCTACGGGGTCGAACCGGGCGAGGTGTACTGGGCCGCTTCGGACGTGGGCTGGGTGGTGGGCCACTCCTACATCGTGTACGCGCCGCTGATCCACGGGAACACGACCGTGCTGTTCGAGGGCAAGCCGGTGGGGACGCCCGACGCGGCGGTCTACTGGCGGGTTATCGCCGAGCACGACGTGAAGGTGCTGTTCACGGCGCCGACGGCCTTCCGCGCGATCAAGCGCGAGGATCCGGCGGGCGAGCTCATCCAGCCCGAACAGATCGCGGGGCTGCGGGCGCTCTTCCTGGCGGGGGAGCGCGCCGATCCGGACACGGTTCAATGGGCGGAGGAGCAACTCGGTGTGCCCGTCATCGACCACTGGTGGCAGACGGAAACGGGCTGGCCGATGTGCGCCAACCCGGCGGGTATCGAGCTGATGCCCGTGAAGCACGGGTCGCCGACGAAGGCGGTTCCCGGATGGGACATCCGTGTGCTGGACGACGCGCTGAACGAGGTCGCCGCCGGCGACATCGGTGCGCTCGTCGCGAAACTCCCCCTGCCGCCCGGCAGCCTGCCGACGCTCTGGCAGGCGGAGGAGCGCTACCGCGAGGCGTACCTCGAGGAGTTTCCCGGCTACTACAAGACGGGGGATGCCGGGTACATCGACGAGGACGGGTACGTGTACGTGATGACGCGCACCGACGACGTCATCAACGTGGCCGGGCACCGGCTCTCGACCGGGCAGATGGAGGAGGTGCTGGCCGCCCACCCGGACGTGGCCGAGTGCGCGGTGGTAGGCGTTGCCGACGACCTGAAGGGGCAGACGCCACTGGGTCTGCTGGTGCTGAACGCGGGCGTGGAGCGCGACAACGCGGTGATCGAAGGGGAGGCGGTGCGGCTCGTGCGGGAGCAGATCGGCCCGGTCGCCTCGTTCAAGACGGCGATCGTGGTTGGGCGCCTGCCGAAGACGCGCTCGGGCAAGATCCTGCGGGGCACGGTGCAGAAGATCGCGGACTGCGAGGAGTACAGCACCCCTCCGACGATCGACGACCCCGCGATCCTGCCGGAGATCGCCGAGGCTCTCCGCTCCGCTGGATACGCCGGCGGCTGACCTCTTTCCCGAATGTTTCTTAACCCTTAACCGACTTCGCTTGACCCGACCTCCGGCGTGCCAAAGGGTGGGGGTGGAAGGCGCCCCGGTCGGGGAGGGTGGTCAATGGCTCGCGGCAGTTCGAAGTACCTCGAGGACTCGATCACCGCGCGAGTCGCACGGCTCAGCGCCCGCTATCGCTGGTACGTCATCGGGGCCTGGCTTGCGCTTGTCGTTGTGGCAGGCAGCCTCGCCTTCGACATCGGGGACGTGCTCACGACCGACGAGTCGGTCGCCTCCAGCGCCGAATCGGAGCGCGCAACAACGCTGCTCGAAGAGCGCCTCCGGGGTCCAGAAGCCCCGCAGGAGTTCGTGGTGATTCGGGCGAGCGTTGGCACCGTCGACGATGCCGCCTTCGAGGCGCTCACGGGCGAGTTGCTGGGGCGCATCCGGACGCTTGAGGGCACCGTCGCGGGGGCAACGAGCTACTACGAGACCGGGCTCGAAGGCCTCGTCTCCACAAACCGCCGGACGACGCTGATCCCGGTCACACTTACCGGGGAGAGCGGGGAGGCGGAGGAGACCGCGGGACCGCTGGTCTCGCTGGTGGAGGACTTTGAGGCGCCGGCTGGCTTTGAGGTGCTGGTCTCGGGACAGGGCAGCATCGGGCGCACGTTCACGGAAACCTCGGAGCGCGACCTGCAGCGCGGCGAGGGAATCGGCGTTCCGATCGCATTGCTCATCCTGATCGCCGTCTTCGGCGCGGCCGTTGCGGCCGGCATTCCCCTGGTCATCGCGATCATCGCGATCGTGACGGCACTCGGGGTCGCGTTCGTGGTGGGACAGGGCTTCCAGCTCTCCTTCTTCGTGGTGAACATGATCACGGCCATCGGCCTAGCTGTCGGAATCGACTACTCGCTCTTCATCGTGCAGCGCTTTCGCGAGGAACGGCTGCGCGGCTTCACCATCGACGAGGCGGTCGTGCGCGCCGGTGCGACGGCCAACCGGGCCGTGCTCTTCTCGGGTGGGGCCGTCGTCATCGGCTTGATGGGGCTGCTGCTCGTCCCCAGCAACATCTACCAGAGCCTTGGGCTGGGGGCGATCTCCGTGGCGGTGGTGGCGGTGCTGGCCGCGCTTACGCTTCTGCCGGCGCTCCTGAGCGTACTCGGCGACCGCATCAACGCACTGCGGATCCCCTTCCTGCCACGCATGAGCCTGCACGAGGGCGGCGGCGCGAGCGCATGGTCCTTCATCGCGCGGATGGTGATGCGCCAGCCGGTCATCAGCCTGGTGGTGTCGGCGGGGCTGCTGATCGCGGCCACGGTGCCAGCCTTCACGCTGCAGTCGGGCATGGCGGGGGTTTCGACGCTGCCGGCTGCGAACGAGCAGCGGCGGGCCTTCGAGATCCTGCAGGAGGACTTCAGCGCGGGGCTGGGTTCGCCCGTCGAGGTCGTCGTGGACGCGCCCGACGTCTCCTCGCCGGGAATCACGGTGGCGATCACGAACCTGACGGCGCTCCTCAAGGCCGACACCGCGTTCGGAGGCGCCATCGTGAGCGCCAACGAGGCGGGCGACCTTGCTCTCGTCTCCGCCTTGCTGACATTGGATCCCGCTAGCCCGGAGGCGCACGACGCCGTGCGCCGCGTGCGCAACTACTACATCCCCGCGGCCTTCGCCGCGACGGAGGCAAACGTCCTCGTGACCGGACCCACGGCCGGGGAGGTGGACCTAGTCGACGTGATCGCGCTCTACACGCCGATCGTGTTCTCGGTCGTCCTGGGGCTGAGCTTCATCCTGCTGCTGCTCGTGTTCCGCTCCATCGTGGTGCCGCTGAAGGCGATCATCATGAACCTGCTCTCGGTGGGGGCGGCCTACGGGCTGCTCGTGCTCGTGTTCCAGCATGGCATCGGGAACGAATGGCTGGGCTTCCAGCGGACGGGCACGATCGAGGCCTGGCTGCCGCTCTTCCTGTTCGCGGTCATGTTCGGCCTCTCGATGGACTACCACGTGTTCCTGCTGAGCCGCATCCGCGAGCGCTACGGCCTGACGGGCAGCAACCGCGAGTCGGTGGCGTTCGGGGTGCGCTCCACGGGCAGCATCATCACTGGGGCGGCTTTGATCATGGTGGCGGTTTTCGCCGGCGTGGCGCTGGGCGACCTCGTACCGCTGCAGCAGGCGGGATTCGGGCTGGGCGTGGCCGTCATCATCGACGCGACCATCATCCGCTCGGTGATCGTGCCGGCGAGCATGGCCGTGCTGGGGTCGGCGAACTGGTACCTGCCGCGCTGGCTCGAGTGGCTCCCGGAGATCCGCATCGAAGGCGACCTCAACCGGGACAGCGAAACGGTTAAGTAGAAGAGCGCCGCGCTTCGCTTCGCTGCGCGCGGCTGAGTGGAGCGCTCTCTTCGCTCGCTGAGGAGAGCGCCGGGCTCCGCCCGGCTGAGGGGTACGCGCGGCTGTCGCCGCGCTGAGTGGGAGCACGGGGTAGGCACGAGTGGGGCGGGAACCACCACCGACCACCGACCACCGACCACCGACCACCGGTGTAGTCTGCGACGACCCAAACGCGGGGAGGGGTGCGATGGCTGCGGAGCCGTACACGGTTCACCTTTCGGATGAGTTGCTGGAGGACCTGCGGCGGCGGCTGGTGAACGCGCGGTTTCCGCAGGACTTCGCCAATGACGACTGGGGCTACGGGGTCAACGGGGCGTACCTGCGGGAACTGGTCGACTACTGGATCGGGGAGTACGACTGGCGCGCGGTCGAGCGCGAGATCAACGGGTTCGCGAACTACCGCACGGAGATCCAGGGCGTTCCCATCCACTTCATCCACGAACGGGGGAAGGGGCCGGACCCGAAACCACTGATCCTGTCGCATGGGTGGCCGTGGTGTTTCTGGGACTTCCACGAGCTGATCGGGCCGCTGACGGACCCGGCCGCGCACGGCGGCGACGAGCGGGATGCGTTCGACGTGGTGCTGCCGTCGCTGCCGGGATTCGGGTTCTCGGCGCCGCACGAGGTGCCGGGCATCAATTTCTGGCGGACGGCGGACCTGTGGGCGGAGCTGATGGGCGACGTGCTCGGCTACGACCGCTTTCTCGCGCACGGCGGCGACTGGGGGAACCTCGTTAGCGCGCAGCTCGGACACAAGTACGCGGACCGGGTAGGGGCGATCCACATCACGGGGGCGATCCCGCTGACGGTGCTGGCGGACCCGGGTGGGACCTCCCTGCTCGGGCAGCGCACAACAACTGCGGAACAAGCGGCGCGCAATCCCGACCTGGTGGAGGCGGGCGTGGGGGGGGGGGGGGGGGCCGGGGGGGGCCCCCCCCGGCGGGGGCACCCAAAAAAAGCGGCGGAACAGGCGGCGCGCAACCCCGACCTGGTGGAGCCGGGCGTGCTCCGACCGCGTCCGGGGAGCGCGCACGTGGCCGTGCAGCTGAACGAGCCGCAGACGATCTCGTACGCGCTGCACGACTCGCCCGTGGGGCTCTGCGCCTGGATCCTCGACCGGCGCTACTGGTGGAGCGATAACGACCGGGGCGAGCGGGCAGTCGAGCAGGCCTTCTCGAAGAACCACCTGCTGACGCTGATGATGCTGTACTGGGCGACGGGCGCGTTCGTGACCTCGGCGCGCTACTACGCGGAGGTGGCGAAGAACCCGTGGCGTCCCTCGCACGACCGGAATCCGGTGGTGGAGGCGCCCACGGGCATCACTTTCCTGGCGCAGGACATGACCTCGCAGGGTCGGGGTTGGACGGAGGAGTACTACAACCTCGTCTGGACGCGGGCGCGGGACGGGGGCGGCCACTTCGCGGCGCCGGAGCGACCGGCGGAGATCGTGGAGGACATCCGCGAGGCGCTGCGCCCGTATCGGTAGGAGAGCGCCGCCCTGCGGGCGGCTGCGGGGAGCGCCGGGCTAACGCCCGGCTGAGGAGAGCGCCGCACTCCGCTGCGCTGCGCACGGCTGAGTGCGGCGTCGGGCGGGTGCATACACCAGGGGCAGCAAGGGCATCCGGGGGAGAGGGGACCAAGGGCCAGCGGCCAGGAGCCAACAGCCAGGCAATGGAGCCTTCGGTCGGATTCGAACCGACGACCTACGCATTACGAATGCGTCGCTCTTCCAACTGAGCTACGAAGGCGTGCCTGCGCTTCAATACTAGCTCGCTTCGCCCGGTCGCTCGACTGCGCCGCTACGCCTCGCGCCCGGCTCCCGCCACCGGCTCGGCCGGCGTTGCGGCGGCGACCGCGGCTTCGAGGGCGGCGACGCGCTGTTCGAGCGTGGTGATGCGGGCGTCGAAGCGGGTGCGGGTCTGGAGCTCCTCGAAGCGGGCAACCTGTTCGAGGAAGCGCTCCCAGCGTCCGGGCTCGGCACGGATGAGGGCAGGGCAGTTCTTCCCAGACCAGTGGTTGTGCTGGACGACGCCCTCGTAACCGTGGCCGTCGAGACGGAGGCTGGCGGTGAGCCAGGCGGCGTTGAGGTCGGCGGCGGCTTCGTCGATGCCCTCGTGCATGCATATCTCGAGGCCGATGGAGGTAGTGTTGCCGGGACCGCCGGCCCCGTCGCCGGCGTGCCAGCCCTGCTCGCCCCAGTCGAGCGACTGCCAGACTTCGTGGTCGTCGATGGTGGCGTGCCAGGAGTAGGGCGCCTCGCGGGCCATCCAGCGGGCGTGGGCGTGCGCGTCGGCGGTGGGCCGGGGGTTGCCGGTCTGGTGGATGGTGATGAAGGCAGCGAGCCCGCCGGCGAAGGGTCGGTTGGGGCGGTTCTCGGTTCGGGTCAGCAGGAGCTGGTGAAGGGGCGGTGGGGTGAACATGTGGGGTAGGGTGGGGGAGGGCAGCGGACGAGGAATGGGGCCCTGGCACAACGAGGGTTCAGGCTGAGGGGTCAGGGGCTCTCCCGGCCCAGGGCGACGCCAATTCGTCTCCAGAAGACCGCGGCGAGAACGCCGATGACGCCCACGCCGGCCAGGATGAGGCTGTTGCGCGCGACAGTGCCGGTGGCTTCGTCGACGACGGATTCGAGGACGTCGAGTAGCTTGTCGGTGAGGACCTCGGACGTGGTGGGGAATTGCGAGTCGGGATCGGCAGCGACTTCCTTGCGGACCTCATCGAACACCGCTTCCGTAGCCGACTGGGTGACGGGCCCGAAGAGGACAGCGAGCACCGCGGCGGACACGAGCAGCGTCCCGGCCGCCCACGCGAGCCGCCCGCGCCAGCTCCTGCCGCCGAGGAACGCGACGGCCAGCAGGAGGACGGCGGCGACGAGGGCCGGGATCCAGGAACTGGTCCACGCGGAGCCGACAGCATCGCGGGCCTCGCCCAGCCCTTCCTCCAGGCCATCGGGGGACTCCGCCGACGCCTTCAGGACGTAGCCGTCGGAGAGCGCCAGCCGCACGTCCTGGATCAGGTCGAAGGCGTCGTCGTCGAGGTCGGCGCGCAGGTCCGCCTCGGTGTAGGTCCAGCCCTCGACGAAAAGGTCACGGATGTCGTCGAGCGCGACCAGGGCGTCGGACCCGCCGTCGCGTTCGAGGGCCTCGCGAAGGTCCTGTTCGGTGTAGGTCACCGTGTCGGGCACGCGCGCCAGCACCGACTCGTCGATGGCTGTTGAGATTGCGGGGACGGCTATGGCGACGATGTCGGCAGCGGGGACGTCCCAGGGGATGCAGGACGGCAACTCCTGCCGGAGAGCGGCGCGGGCGGTCGTGTTCTCCGCAGCCGTGGCGCAGTCCGGCAGGGCCCGAAGGGCATCGCGCAGCGAGGCGGACGCCGTTGCCGTCAGGGAATGCCAGGCGGCCGGTTTGACCGGCGTAAGGTCGAACGTCGTCGCGAACGCATCGGACTGGCCGGTGACGTAGGCAGCCAGGTCGTCGGCGAGCATCGCAGCCTGCGCGTCGAGCCACTCGCCGGCGATGGCATCGCTCACGGCGTTGAGAACCTCGGTGTGGGTGAGGACGATGCCGTAGGGCAACATGGAGACCTCGGCGACGCTCTCCCTCGTCGCCGGCTCGATGACATTGGCGTAGGCAACGTCGAAGGCGGCGGCCTCGGCGATGATGGCCGCGATTTCGGCGGCGGCCTCCTCCGCCCCGGCCTCATCAACGCCGATGCGGATTGCGAGTGCGTCGTTGCGACCTACGGCGTAGTCGACGGCTGCGACGCCCGCGCCTTCTAGCTCCCGGGCCATCCACTCGGGTGTGGCCACCCGCGTGAACACATCTACCAGCCTGCCGCCCTCCTCGCCGCTGTCCCCGCGGAGGATTCCGACCCACCCGGAGCTCTCACCGTCAGCGGGCAGCCCCTCGTCCACCCACTGGGCGAAGACGGAGGTCAGCTCACGTTCGAGGAGGCGCTCGTAGGCGCCGGAGTCTCGGAACAGGACGGTCAGCTCGCGCACGAGCGCGTCGAGGTGCGCGGCCGCATCGACGCGGATCGTGACCTCGTCCTCCCTTCCCGTGACGTACGCCACCGCGTCTTCAAGGGCAGGCGCGACTAGCGTCTCGAGATCCTCGGGAGGGAGGGCGCGGCGGATGGCATCGGCCACCTGCTGCGGCGTCAGTCCCGAAGCGGCCAGCGGGTTTTGGGCGAAGTCCTCGCCAAACTCGCCGGGATCGAGGCGCCAGGCGTCCTCGAGCAGGGCCAGTGCGAGGTCATCGACGACGAACGTGTAGGCGTCGGCCTGCTCCAGCTGGTCGGAGACGAAGTCAGGGCTTGAGAGCGTCGTGTCAACGGGCGCCACCAGGAGCGTGCCGCCAAGTACGAGCAAGAACACCAGGCCGAGGAGCACGGCGCCGGCACGGCGCATCCAGATGGTCACGGGTCCATGGTGGGGACGGGATGGTTAGTGCGCCAGCCAGGCAGTGGCTAGGGGGCCATAATGGGACACCGGCGGGAACTCGTGGAGGGCTGGCATGGCAACTTCCGTTCTGGAGATTGAGTCGCCCTCCGCTGCGTCGATACGAGTGACGAGAGAGTGCCTGACCGCGGAACTCGTTGATGGCAGGACAATCTCGGTACCGCTCACGTGGTTCCCCCGTCTTGTGCATGCCACGCCAGACGAACGGAACAACTGGGACCTCTCGGGCGACGGTGCTCACATCCACTGGACAGACCTCGACGAGGACATCAGCGTCGAGGGACTCATTGCGGGGTGGCCATCCCGTGAGACCGAGGAGTCCCTCAACCGCTGGCTCGAAGCGAAGAACGCTGGTCGCCCCCTTGAACTCCACGAGTTGGCTCCCCCTGGAACCCAGGAGAAGGCGTAGCTCACCGCTCATCCCGCCAGCGCGACGGCGGCGGCTCCGAGCAGGCCCGCGTCCTCGCCGAGGGTGCTGGTGCGAACGGGGGTGCTGGCGGCGGGGCCGTAGGCGAGGGAGGCCATGGCGGCGCGGAGGGGGTCGAGGAGGAGGTCGCCCATGCCGAGGAGGCCGCCGGAAAGGGTGACGGCGTCGGGGTTGAGGACGTTGACGATGCTGCCCAGCCCGATCCCGATGGTGTGCCCGCCGTTGCGTATCTCGGCGATGGCGGCGGCTTCGCCGCGACGGGCCGCCTCGGCGAGGTCGCCGGCGGTAGCGGGGCGGTCGGCGGCGATCCCCGCGAGGATCGGGGCCGCGCCGGACTCGATGAGGCGCTGGGCACGGCGTCCGAAGGCGACGCCGCCGGCGATCGCCTCGAGGCAGCCGCGTGCGCCGCAGCCGCAGGGCGGTCCGGCGGGGTCGAGGACGACGTGGCCGATCTCGCCAGCGAGGCCCTGCGCCCCCCGGTAGAGGCGGCCATCGACGACGAGGCCGCCGCCGATGCCGGTCCCGAGGGTGGCGTGGAGGAGGTGGCGCGTCCCCTTGCCGGCGCCGAAGTGGTGCTCGCCCAGGGCGGCGGCGGAGGCGTCGTTCTCGATGGAGACGGGGATGCCGAGGCGCTCGGCGAGCGGGGCGGTGAGGGGGAGGTTGCGGAAGGCGGGGATGTTTGGCGAGACCATGACCCTGCCGCCTTCGGCGTCGATGAGGCCGGCGACGGCGAGGGAGGCGGCTACGGGGGGTTGGGCGCCGCGGTCGCGGACGTGAGTCAGCAGTTCCGCGATGCGCTCCAGGACCTGTTCGGGGGAGGCGTCGGGGGTGCTGGCGACTTCGTGGCGGACGAGCACGTCGCCCGTTTCGCTGACGAGGGCGGCGCGCAGGTTCGTCCCGCCGAAGTCGCCGGCGATCACGGTCCGGGGCATGGATCGCACTGTACGCGAGGGGCGGCTTTCGCTGGACAGGCCCGGCGCTCGCCCGCACCCTTCGCGCATGGAGGCGTGGCAGGCGCGGCTGCTGGAGGACGAGCGCTCGGGCGTGCTCGGGACGATCGCGCGCAGCGGCCTGCCGCAGCTCGTGCCGGTCTGCTACGCGCTGGTCGAAGGGGACATCGCCATCGCCATCGACGAGAAGCCGAAGCAGGGCGGGAGGCTCGCGCGTATCCGCAACATCGAGCGCGACCCGCGGGCCACGCTGCTCGTCGACCACTACGAGGAGCGCTGGGAGCGGCTGGCCTGGCTGCGCCTGGAGGGCGAGGCGTCCGTGCTCGACGGGGGCGGGGAGTGGCCGGCGGCGCTCGAGGCGCTGCGGCGTCGCTACCCGCGCTACCGTGCCATGGCGCTCGAAGGGCTGCCCCTCATCCGGCTTCGCCCCACGCGAGTCGTGGGGTGGCGCTGGCAGGACGGGCGGGCCTCGGAGCAGCAAACCTGAGAAGGAGACGGTCATGCGAATTGGACTGATGGTCGAGGGACAGAACGACCTCACGTGGGAGCGCTGGCTGCACATCGCGAACCTCACGGAGCGGCTGGGGTTCGCCTCGCTGTTCCGCTCGGACCACTACTTCACAGGGAACCGGCAGTTGCAGTCGCTGGAGGCGTGGCTGTCGTTCGCCGCGATCGCGCGGGAGCCGCACTCGTACCGCTTCGGGGCGCTGGTCACGCCGATCACGTTCCGGCGGCCCGTAAACGACGCGCGCATGGCGGCGCAGGTCGACCTGCTCAGCGGGGGGCGTTTCGTGATGGGCCTGGGGGCGGGGTGGAACGAGGCCGAGCATCGCGCCTACGGCATCCCCTTCCCGCCGCTCAAGGAGCGCTTCGACCGGCTCGACGAGGCGGTGCGGCTGATGCGCGCGCTGTGGACGGAGCAGCCGGCCTCGTTCGACGGGCGCTTCTACCAGTTGGAGGAGGCGGGGTACCAGTCGCAGCCGGCGCCGGGGCGGCCGCCGCTGCTCATCGGGGGGGCGGGCGAACGGCGAACGCTGCGCATCGCGGCCGAGCACGCGGACGAGTGGAACTGCGTGACGGTGACGGAGCCGGAGGGGTACGCGCACAAGCTGGAGGTGCTCGAACGGCACTGCGAGGCCGTCGATCGCGACCCGGCGACGATCTACCGCTCGATGATGGTGTTCCCGGTCGTGGGGCCGAACGAGCGCACGCTGAAGGCCATCACGGCGAAGACGATGGCGCACTTCAGCCTGGACCCGGAGGCCTCGCCGCGGGTCATGATCGGACGGATGGAGGGGAAGGGCATTTTGAGCGGGACCACCGACGAGGTGGTCGACAAGCTGGGGAAGCTGGCCGAGCTGGGTCTGCAGGAGATGGTCCTGCAGCACATGGACTTCGACTCGGACGAGGGGCCGGAGTACTTCGCCTCCGAGATCGCGCCACAGGTGGCGGACCTGTAGCGGGCTGCCCGGGCTATTCCGGCGTGTAGGTGACGCCGATCCGGGCGAGCTCCTCGACGAGGACTTCCTCCACGATGAGGCCGGCGCCGGATGACTGCACGATGCCATCGGCGTCGATGAAGAACGTGGTGGGCATGCCGGGCAGCCGGTAGTGGGCGGCGATCTCGCCGTCTTCGTCGAGGAGAGCCGGGTACTTGGCCACGAAGACATCGAGCAGGCCCACGGCCTGATCGGCGTCCTCGGCAAGGTTCACGCCGATGAAGACGACCTCGCCATCCAGCGCATCGTAGGCCTTCTGGAAGTCCGGAATCTCGCGGCGGCAGGGACCGCACCAACTCGCGTACCAGTTCAGCACGACGGGCGTGCCGCGGAAGTCGGACAGACGCACGACGCGCTCGGGGTCGCGGGCGTTGCGCAGGGCGAAGTCGGGTGCGGGCTGGCCGACCTCGGGGCGGTGGTCGTCGATGAGGCCAATCTCGAGGCCGACGGTCCCGAACTCTTCCGGGGCAGCCGGATCAAAGGCGACAGGGCCTTCGTCGCCACCGCGGAAGGCAAAGAGCCAGACCACCAGCACGACGACCGCGACCACGACGACACCGAGCACGGCGTACCCGCCGTACCGCTGGATCGCACCGCTGGTCTCGTTTTCCGTCATCGGTTCCTCGCTGGGCTTCTATCGTGCCATCGCGACCGGCATGGCGCGAAGGGGAGGGGCAAGGCGGGGTAAGTCCGGGGCCTCAGCCGGCGTTGCCCTCCCGGGGAGGCTCGGGCTCCTGCTTCTCGTCGTCGTGGACCACCAGACCGCGGATCGCGCGCCAGGCGGCCTCGCGCGGTGTGCGGCGGGGGAGGCCGTCAGGCCGGTCGAACTCGCCCTGCTGCACGCGCGGGTAGGTCGCCGACATCTCCGCGCCGAGCAGGAACGTGTTCGCGCCGAGGAAGACGAGGAAAAGGAACGCGATGACGGCGCCGAGCGAGCCAAAGACGAGGTCGTAGCGGCTGAAGTGCTCGAGGTAGATGCCGAAGGCGAGCTTGACGGCCTCGAACACGACGGCAGCGAGGAGCGCTCCAGGCCAGACATGCCTGAGCCGGACATGGGTCGCGGGGACGAGCCAGTAGAGGAGGGCGAAGGCCACGAAGGAGAGGGCCGAGAGCGCGATGAAGGCGGCCACGCTCCAGCCGATCCCCAGCCCCTCCGCAAGGGCGCCCAGCACCTGCGTGTCCTCGATGGCCTCGCGGGCGACACGGATGGTGGTCGTGGCCCCGAGCGAGGCCAGGAAGATCACGCCGACGAGGGCCATCATGCCGAAGTCGACGATCTTCTGGCGGAGGAAGGGGCGCCTGCCGGAGAGGTCGAAGGCGATGTCGAGGGAGCGGCGGATGACAGCGAACATGGCGCTGGCGGCCCAAGCAAGGCCGACGAGACCGAGGACGCCGAGGACGCCGCTCGATGCGCCGGTCAGTTCGCGGACGGCGTTCTCGACATCCTGGGCGCCCCCGGCATCGACGGGCAGGAGGCCGGTCAGTTCGTCGATGAGGCGGCGCTCCATGTCGCTGTCCTGAAACACGAGCCCGAACACACCGATGGTGAAGATGACGAGGGGGAAGAGGGAGAAGAGGACATAGTAGGAGATGGCGGCGGCCATCTGCGGGCCGTTGTCGTCGGAGAACCCGAGGACGGAGTGCTTGGCCAACAGCCACAGGCGCCGGGGAGAGAGCATCGACTTCCACTGTAGGCGGGGGCGCGAACGCGGGCCAACGGGGCGGAGTGCTACCAGCTTGGTGGTTTCCTGAAGGTACCAACCTGGTCGACGAGGGTTTGGGAGAATTGACTCTTCCGCAGATGGCTCTTCCAAAGACGCTTGACCCGGGTTGCCGAACCGGACAAGGCAGCCGGGCTCGAGTTCCTGGGATCTGGATTGACGACCGTAACGCGCAGGTTCAGGTCATCGCGCACATAGCGCATGGCGGCGGCGATGTCCGCGTCGTTGGAGACAACTACTGCCTGCTCGTACCTCCCCTTGAACCCATCGACCAAGAGCCGGGTGGCGAGATTGACATCCGAACCCTTTTCTTCGGAGTCCCTGACCCACACATGGGTTGGCAATCCCGGTACTGGCTCAACGAGCGGGCGGCGCTTGTTCCTGGACCTGAAGGCTCCGAAGAAGTGCTGGACACCGGGCAGCGTCCTCAAGGCCCGCAGATAGACCTGTTGCCGCTGCGGCTGGGTGGGATCGTGCGGACGCGCCTCAAGAAGAGCGGTGAAGTAATAGATGCTGTTGACGGTGTCTTCGGGGAAGAGATTCTCAGCCAGCTGCTGAAGATCCAGCCACTTGAACGGCGTGCCTCGCAAGGCCCGGTAATAGAGGTTGAATCCGTCGATGTAGAGGTTGGTGATCAATCGCCCTTCCCCAACAAAGACAGAGACCGCCACAAGGACGGTCTCGACCCAATCGCCGAGGCGACAGGGGTTGTAGTTGTAGGTTGCCATGAGTGAAGGCTGTTGTCAACGGGCAGGGAGCAAATTGCCAGTGGACGCGTCAGCCCCGGTTGCCGGGGAGGAGGGCGGGGGCGTAGCGCGTGCCGGCCTGGCCCCTGGCAATGACGGCGTCGAGTTCGGGGCGGGTGTACCCGAGGAGGTCGAGGTAGGCCCAGTCGTTGTGCTCGCCGAGGGCGGGGGCGGGGAGGCGGATGGCGTTGGGGGTGCTCTTGAGCTTGAAGTTCATGCCGGGATAGCGATGCGTCCCCACGCCCGGCTGGTAGACCTCCTCGAAGAAGCCGCGAGCGTTGAGGTGCGGGTCGGCCTGGGCGTCGAGCGCGTCGAGGAGAGGGGCGGCGCAGACATCGCGGGCCTGGAGGGCGTGGAAGAGTTCGTGCTTGTCGCGGGTGTGTGTGAGGGCGGCGATGGCCTCGTCGAGGGCGTCGCGGTTGTGGCGGCGAGCTTCGGCGGTGACGAAGCGGGGGTCGGTCGGGAGCGATTCGTCGCCGAGAACGCGGCAGAGGGCGGCGAACTCTTCGTCGGTGGCGACGTCGATGGCGATCCACTGGTCGTCGCCGCGAGCCGGGTAGGCATCGTGGGGGGCGTTCCAGGGGTGGGTGTTACCGAGGGCGCTGGCGACGCGGCCGTTCATGTCGTAGTCGAGCAGGAACTGGCCAAGGATGGGGAGGAAGGACTCGGCGAGGGCCATCTCGATCTGTTGGCCTTCGCCGGTGCGTTGGCGGTGGCGGAGGGCCATGACGACCGCAAGGGCGCCGTGCACTCCAGCGATGGCGTCGGAGGCGAGCGCCTCGCCGGTGAGCTCGGGTTCGGCATCGGGGTAGCCGCGGAGGAGCGTGTGACCGACTGTGGCCTCGGCGTGCATGCCGAAGCCGCGAAAGTCGCTGTAGGGCCCGCTGAGCCCGAAGGCGGGCATGCGCAGCATGACCAGCTCGGGGTTGATCTCGCGGAAGGCCTCGTAGCTGACGCCGGCCTTCGCCATCGTCTCGGGCACGTTGTTCTCGATGAAGACATCGCAGCGCTCGACAAGCCGGCGGATGGTTTCGCGGCCTTCGGGCGCCATGATGTCGCAGGTCATGGAGCGTTTGTTGCGGGCGCCGACGTTGAAGCCGGGATTGCGGTTCCAGGGGTCGTCGCGGGGCTCGAAGTCGGGGTAAGTGCTGATGACCTGGCCCTGCTCGGCGACACGGCGCACCTGCTCGCCGGTGAGGGAAACCTCCGCCCCGCGGGTGGCGGGCTGGATGCGGTTCACCGGCTCGACCCGCACGACCTCCGCCCCCCAGTCGGCGAGCACCTGGCTGACGTGCGTACCCGCCCAGACAACCGTGACCTCGGCGACGCGAATGCCCTCAAGGGGGAGGCGGCCGCGGGGGAGGGGGCGGGCGGGCGGCGGCGCGGGGGGGCGTGGGGCGAACGGCTCGCCACCTTCGTGCTCGCCGAGAAGGGGAGCTCGGCGCGCGGGCTGGCGGGGGGTGGCGGACATGACGAAGGGGCGGGAGGGATAGTGGAGGCGCCCCGCCTCGGGGTGGTCGATGGGCTCCCAGACACCGCGTTCGAGGAAGTGCGGGTCCTCGAGCAGGTCCTTCGTGGTCTGGAGGGCGCCGCAGGGCAGGTGGTGCCCCTGCGCGAGGGGGATGATCTCGCGCTTCGTGCGCTCGGCGAGCCAGCCTCCGTAGGCGTCTTCGATTTCCTGGGCGAGGGCGGGAGGCATCAGGTTGAAGGGGGCGTTGATGTCGGGATGCTCAAGCAGATCCTCGCGGTCGATCAGGTGGAGGAGCGCATGGAGCCGCGGGCCCGCACCCATGATGTTCACGTAGCCGTCCGCGCAGGGGCGCACCCCAGCGGCGACGCGCAGACCGGCGGCGGCACGGCCTCCGCCCACTCCCGCGTAGGAGGCGGCGAGGAGGGCTGAGCTACGGCGGTCGCGGGAGGTTGCCTGGCACTCGGCGACGGAGAGGTCGATCCAGTCGCCGCTGCCTCCTGCCTCGACGCGGAGCCGTACGAGGCTGGCGGCAAAGGCGGCGATGATGCCGGCGTGGTAGCCGGCGAAGTGGCCGGCGTGTTTCAAGGGCCCAAGGCCGGCGTTGCCGGTCATGTGCATGGGCCCGCCGAACCCCTGGAGGGTGATCTCGGAGGCGCGGTAGCGGCGGTAGGGGCCGGTCTGACCGAAGGGGGTGATGGAGAGGAGCACGAGGTCGTCGCGGGCGGCGGAGAGCGCCTCCCAGCCCCAACCCCAGGAGGCGGGGTCGCCGGGCGCGAAATCCTCCACGACGATGTCGGCCCCAGCGGCCAGCGCGCGGACCTGCTCAGCGTTGGCGGGGTCGGTTACATCGAGGACGCGGGAGCGCTTGTTGGTGTTCAGGTGGAGGAAGAGGCCGGAGCGCTCAGGGTGGGGTTCATCGCCGGGGAAGGGGCCGAAGGAGCGGAGGGGGCCGCCACCCGGGGGTTCGAGCTTGAGGATGTCGGCGCCGTAGTCGGCGAGCAACTTGGTGGCGTACGCGCCGGCGACCTCGCGGGAGAGATCGAGGACGCGGACTCCAGCGAGCGGTCCAGCCATGCGTTGCCCCGGGCGCACGATACACGCTTGCGGGGGAGGCGAGCGGGGGCGTAGGTTGCCGCGCATGAAGTACGAAGACATGTTCCACGTGGGCATCATCGTGCCGGACCTGGAGTCGGGCCTGAAGGAGATCGCGAACCGCTTCGGCGTGACGTTCCCGGACCCGCCACCCACCTCCGGAGCGGATGTGCTGGTGAAGACGGCGGGGGGGGAGACGCGAGCGGAGGTGATCGGGGTGTACTCGGCCGAGGGACCTCCCTACCTGGAAGTGATCCGGGCGGTACCGGGCACGCCGTGGGAGGCTGGCGAGGGGTCGCGCATCCACCACCTGGGCGCCTTCGTCGACGACCTCGACGACGAGGTGGCGCGGCTGATGGCGGAAGGCGTGGAGCTCGAGGCAACGCTCGATGTCGGGGGCGGCATGATGGCGGTCTCGTACATGAACGGCCCGCTGGGCATTCGCCAGGAACTGCTGCCGGGGCACCTGCGCGAGGGCATGCTCGCGAACCTGCGGGGCGAGGGCGGCTAAGGGTGATCAACTACGACGACGTGTTTCACGTCGGCATCATCGTGCCCGAGATCGAGTCGGGCATGGAGGAGATCGCGAAGCGCTTCGGGGCGAGCTGGCCGCGGCCTCCGGGGGCGGCGAACGTGCGCGTTCGCACGAAGGCCGGTATCCAGGTGATGAAGTCGCGGTTCGCCTACACGGCCGAGGGACCGCCTTACATCGAGCTGATCCAGGCGGTGCCGGGGACGGTGTGGGAGGCGGGGGAAGGCTCGCGCATCCACCACCTGGGGGCTTTCGTGGACGACCTCGACGCAGAGATCGAACGGCTCACAGCGGAGGGCGCGGAGCTGGAGATGGCGAGCGTGGACGAAGACGGCGCGCGCATCCTGGGCGTGACCTACATCAACAGCGACCTCGGGGTGCGGCTGGAGCTGCTGCCCTCGTCGGGACGCGAACGGATCCTGTCAGTCACGAAGCCGGAATAGGGCGTCACCCGGCGTGGGAGGGTGGTAGGATCGCCCCCTCCTATGCTAGAACTCTGGCTCCTCGTAGCGCTCTTCGTGGCCGGTGGCGTGGCATTGATCGTCACCCCTCTCCTTAGAGGCCGACCGCAGCAGTCCAGGCGCTACCGCCGCTGGCGTGAGTCAGGATCCGGGCCCCCCAGGGATCGCTGAAGCAGCACCTGGGGAGGGGTATCTTCACCTGCCCTTGAGAGCCCAGGCACGGCGCAACAGCGCGTCGGTCACGTCGTACGGGCCGGGCGTCTACCGGTGGCCGATCCAGGTGGTGATACGCCAGCCTTCCTCGACCTGCGCCACGACGTAGGAGGCGTCGAAATTGACGTACTCCTCGCCGGCCTTGTTGTAACGCCCGCAGTTAACCGTGACGTAGGCGGCGGTGGGGCTGGTGAAGGTGACGTCAACGGTGTGGAGGACGCTGTGGTCGTAGTCCTCCGGGAGGCCGGCGTGGGCGGCGGCCCAGCGAGCGTCCGACTCCTCGACGGTCGAGATGAGGTTCACCCGGCCGCCGCCGATGCCGAGGGCGGGGACGTGGCAGTAGGGCCGCATCATGGTGGGGTCCTTCGCGTGAAACGAGAACCCGAAGTGGTCGCTGTATTCGCGCACCCAGGCGGCTAGTTCGGCTTCGGTGGTCATGGCTGGCGCTCTCTCTCCTGCGATGGGTCCCTCAGATGGCGAGGAACTGCTCGACCTTGTGGGTGTGGTGCTCGGCCTCGATCGTGCGGATGGTGCGGGAGCGGCTGCGCATCACGAGGGAGTGGGTGCGGGCGCCTGAGCGCGTGACCTCGACGCCGCGAAGGAGGTAGCCGGTGGTGATTCCGGTGAGGGCGAAGAAGCAGTCGTCGCCGTTGACGAGGTCGTCGAGGGTGAGGACCTGGGTGAGGTCGAGGCCGCGCTCGGCGGCGAGGGCGCGGTCGGCGTCGTGGCGGGGCCAGAGACGGCACTGCATGTCGCCGTCGAGGGCCTTCATGGCGCAAGCGGCGGAAACGCCCTCGGGGGAGCCGCCGATGCCGAGGAGGATGTCGACACCGGTGCCGTCCATGCCGGCCATGACTGCGCCGGCAACGTCCCCGTCGGTGATGGAGATGATGCGGGCGCCGGCGGCGCGAATTTCGGAGACGATGTCGTCGTTGCGGGGGCGGTCGAGCAGGGTGACGGTGACCTCGGTGAGGGGAATACCGCGGGCCTCGGCGACCTGCTCGAGGTTCCAGCGCACCGGGGCGGAGAGGTCGATCTTCCCCTTCGCTTCCGGTCCAACGGCGATCTTCTCCATGTAGAAGATGTCGTGCGGGTTGTACATCGAGCCGCGGGGGGAGGCGGCAATCACGCTGACGGCGTTGGCGCGGCCGAGGGAGAGGAGGGTGGTGCCGTCGATCGGGTCGACGGCGATATCGACCTGGGGGCCGGTGCCGGTGCCGACCTGCTCACCGTTGAAGAGCATCGGCGCTTCGTCCTTCTCGCCCTCACCGATGACGACGACACCGTCGATGTCGATGGTGTTGAGCATGGTGCGCATGGCGTCGACGGCGCCGCCGTCGGCGCCGTTCTTGTCGCCCCGGCCGGTCCAGGGGACGGCGCCGAGGGCGGCCGCCTCGGTGGCGCGGGCAAGCTCCATGGAGATATTGCGATCGGGAGGGTCGAGGTTCATGTGTTTACGCCTACCTGTTCGGCAACGGGCTTGAGCGCATCGGCGACGAAGAGGATGTGCTCATCGAGTTCAACACCAAAATCGGCGGCGCCGTTGCGGAGGTCGTCGCGGCTGACGCTGCGGGCGAAGGCCTTGTCCTTCATCTTCTTCTTGACGGACGAGGCCTTGAGCGTCGAGAGCGATTTGTCGGGGCGCACGAGCGTGCAGGCGATGACGAAGCCGGACATCTCGTCGGCGGCGTAGATGGCGCGGTCCATGTCCTGGGTGTAGTCGAGGCCGAGGAAGGGGGCGTGGCAGAGGATGGAATAGCGGATGTCCTCGGGCACGCCGCGCGCCTCGAGCAGTTTCGATCCTTCCTTCGGGTGAAGCTCCTCGGTGGGGTGAATCTCCCAGTCGAAGTCGTGGAGGAGGCCGACGATGCCCCACTTCTCCTCGTCCTGACCGAGCTTGCGGGCGTAGGCCTGCATGACCGCCTCGACGGCGACCCCATGCCTGCGGGTGCGCTCTTCCTGCGCGAATTCGGCGAGAATCTCCCAGGCGCGGTCGCGCTGCATAGACGCCTCCGACGGCGGGGGCATCCTACCATCCGAGGCGCGGGACGGAGACGTTCAGTATCCCAATGACTCCATTGCTTCCCATTGGGAATTCAAGGTATCATTGGGATGTGCGAGAGATCACCACGACCACCACGCAGCGAAACCAGGTGACGATTCCCGTTGAAGTGCGGCGGCTCCTGGGCCTAAGACCGAGGGACAAGGTGGCTTTCACAATCGAAGACGATGGCACCGTGTCGCTCGCAGCGGCCTCCTTCAGTCTTGAGTCGGCATTTGGCTCCGTAAAGGCCTCTGCCCACCCAGAGGCCTTCGGGCAAATCGAGAGGGATGCGAAGGACGCCAAGGCCGAGGCGACCGTACGCGAGATGCGGGAAGCGTGAGGTTTCTCGACACGAACATCATCGTCAGGTACCTGACGAGGGATGATGAGGCCAAGGCTCAATCCTGCTACCAACTGTTCCAGAGCCTGCAGCGGGGAGAGGAGGAGTTGGTCACGTGCGAGGCAATCGTCACCGAGGTTGTATATGTGCTCGCCTCGCAACGTGCGCCGTACCGTCTCAGCCATGAGGAGATCCGGGCGCGACTCGTGCCAATCCTGACTCTCCGGGGCTTGAGGCTGCCGCAGAAAGGGGTCTACATCCGCGCGCTTGATATCTACGCCTCATCCCCCTTTCTCGACTTTGAAGACGCCCTGGTTGTGGCCCACATGGAGCGGCAGGGCATCACGGAGATAGTGAGCTACGACAGGGATTTCGACCGGCTGGCGGGTGTCCAGCGGGCTGAACCATAGGCTGGCCCGGACCTAGATGGGATGGGCGGTGAGGAACTGGACGCCGCGGGCGAGCACCTCGCCGGTGAAGACGGCGCCCATGCAGATGTAGAGAAGGCCGGTGGCGCTCTGCATGGAGCGGATCTGGGCGGTGCGGAGAGCGAGCACGGCGAGGACGAAGGCGAAGAGGAGGCCAACGCCGATGCGGAACCAGAAGAGCGGGTTGGCCAGCAGCCCGCCCTCGACGGGGTTGGAGGGGGTGGGCGTGATGCGCTCGGGCACGGCTGCGTTGATGGCGAGGAGGACGACCTGCAGGACGATGGCGCCGATCAGGATCCAGGCAAGCTCGCGCATGGGGCGTGCGGGCAGGGAGCCCTCAGTGAGGTACCAGTGGCCCCAGGTCATTGAGGTGGAGACGGCGCCCATCGCGAGGGTACCGGCGAGGAGCGCGAGCAGGACGCCCGGATATCCCCAGACGGGCGGCGCGAGCATTCCCGCGAGGAAGGCGACACAGATAACGCCGACGACCGATCCCCCGATGGCGACGATGCGCCCGATGGGGTCCCAGCCCATGAAGACCATGAAGGCGTAGAAGGCCGACGTTCCGGTCACGACCAGCAGGAGTGTCTTCATAGGCCCGAACCAGTCGGGGTCGATGAGGTACCCGTCGACGTCGGGGGCGAGATTGAGGGAGACGGCCAGCCAGTAGGCGAGGCCGGCGACGATGGCGGCCGCGCCGGTCATGGTCAGGACGAAGCCGCGGGTGACGCCGCCGCGCAGGTCGGAGGCGAGCGTGACCCAGAGGCTGCCGATGGCGAGCTCGATGAGGATGATGAGCAGGGTGTAGGGGAGCGCCTCGGCGTTCACGGCAGCGAGTGTAGCAGCGCCTCCGGTTGGGGCCTGCCGGGGCCACAAGCGGCGGCCTTCGCTATCCTGCCCGGCGGAGGCGAACGTGAACGAACAGGTGGTGCTGATAACGGGTGCGTCGCGTGGATTCGGTGGCGAGGCGGCGAGGCGCATCGCGGCGCGGGGCAACCACGTTGTCGCGACGATGAGGAACCCGGAGCGGGACGGGCCCGCGATCGTGGCGGGGCACGAGGACCGCGTAACCGCGGCGCAGTTGGATGTGACGGACGTGGAGGCGGTGGAACGGGTGGCGGCGGAGACGCTGGCGCGTTTCGGGCGCATCGACGTGCTCATCAACAACGCCGGATACGGGCTGTACGGACCGATCGAGGAGGTCTCGGAGGCGCAGGTGTGGCGCCAATTCGATACGAACGTGCTGGGACAGTGGCGGATGGCGAAGGCAGTGCTGCCATCGATGCGGGCGCGGGGGGCGGGGAAGATCGTGAACGTGAGCTCCCTGGCGGGGCGGGTGGCGGGAGCGTGGCTGGGGATGTACGCGGCGGCCAAGCACGGAGTGGAGGGGATGTCGGAGGCACTGCGTTTCGAGGTAGGGCACACGGGCGTGCAGGTCTGCGTGCTGGAGCCCGGCATGTACGTGAGCGACTGGCAGACGGGAAGCCTGGACGTGGCGGCGCCGCAGCTCGAGGGCCGCAGCGCCTACCAGGAGACGGTCGAGGCGGCGCTGGCGAATTTCCGGGCGCGGGCGAAGACGCGTCCGGCCTCCGGGTCGGTGGGGGTGGCCATGGCGGACATGGTGGAGCTGGAACAGCCGCTGCCCATGCGCTGGCCCGTAGGGGAGGACAGCACGCACCTGATCGAGTCCCGCCTCAACGCGACGGAGGCGGAGTGGGAGGCGCTGCGGCGGGCGGGGACGCTGCGGACGTGGCGCCGGCCCGGGGAGCAGGGCGGCGTGGAGCGGCAGTGGGGCGGGGAGAACGTCGTGCTCATCACGGGGGCGTCGCGGGGATTCGGGGCGGCGGCGGCGCGGGAGTGCGCGGCGCGGGGCAGCCTCGTCGCGGCCACGATGCGCGACCCCGATCGGGACGGCGAGGCGGTGCGGGAGGGATTCGAGGACGGCGTCGTGACGTTCCCGCTGGACGTGACGGATGCGGCATCGATCGAGGCGGCGGTGGAGGCCGTGCGGGAACGGTTCGGGCGCATCGACGTACTGGTCAACAACGCAGGCTACGGGCTCTACGGGCCGCTGGAGGATCTAGGCGAGGACGAGTGCCGGCGGCAGCTCGACGCGAATCTGCTTGGGCCATGGCGGCTGCAGCAGGCGGTTCTGCCGGTGATGCGCGAGCAGGGGTGGGGCAAGGTGGTGAACGTGAGCTCGCTCTCGGGGCAGGTGCCGCGAGCGCTGCGGGGCATGTATGCAGCTTCGAAGCACGCCGTCGAGGCAATGTCGGAGGCGCTGGCGGACGAAGTGGCGCCCTTCGGGGTACAGGTCACGATCCTGCAGCCGGGGCAGTACCGCAGCGACTGGCAGACGCGCGGCCTCGACGTGTGCGAGACGGTACGGGCGGGTCGGAGCGCGTACCAGCCCGGGGTTGAGCGCAAGCTGGCGGAGTTCCAGGGGGTAGCGGCGACGCGTCCGGGGTCGGACGCGGTGGGGATGGCCATCGCCGATGCGGTCCAGCTGCAGCAGCGGCTGCCTGTGCGCTGGCCCCTGGGGGAGGACGCCCTGCGGCTCATCCCCGCCCGCCGGGCCACGCCCGACGACGTCTGGGAACGCGACCGTCGCGCCGAGGGGTGGGGGCTCACCATGGACGACATGGCGTAGCTGGCTACGGGGCGACGAGGCGGTAGATGCGCTCGTTGTGGAAGCTGATGAGGTAGAGCTCGCCGGCGGAGTCCTCGGCGAAGGAGACGACGGCGTTGGGGCCGCCTGCCCAGAGGAGCACCGGCTCGACGAAGCCGCGGGCCGCGGCCGTCTCGGCTTCAATGGCCCAGACGAGGCCGTTGCAGTAGTCGCTGTAGACGTACCAGCCACGAAGGCTGGGAATGGCGTCGCCGCGGTAGACGTAGCCGCCGGTGATCGAGCAGCCGAAGGCGTGCGTGTACTCCCACACGGGAAGGGTCAGACCGGTGCGGTCACACCCCTGGCGGGGGAAGAAGCAGCGGGAGCCCTCCATGATGTTCCAGCCGAAGTTTCCGCCCGCCTCGATGACACTGATCTCCTCGACCTCGCCCTGGCCGACGTCGCCGGCCCAGAGCAGGCCGGTCTCCCGGTCGAAGCTCATGCGCCAGGGGTTTCGCAGACCGAACGCCCAGGTCTCCGGGCGCACGCCCTCCTGGTCGACGAAGGGGTTGTCTGCGGGAATGGCGTAGGGCTGCCCGGTGGAGGCGTTGCGGACGTCGATGCGGATCATCGAGCCGAGGAAGGTGCCGAGGTTCTGGCCGTGGCCGTGGGGATCGTTGGCGGCCCCACCATCTCCGAAACCAAGGTAGAGCATCCCGTCCGGGCCGAAGAGCACCGTGCCGCCGTTGTGATTGATGTACGGCTGGCTCAGATCGAGGAGGACGAGTTCGCTCCCGTCGTCGAAGGCGAAGGTTCCGCCCTGTCCGGTCGTTTCGAAGCGGGAGAGGCGGGTGACGCGCGTGATGGTATCCATGCTGTAGTAGGCATAGACGTAGCCGGTGGTGGCGAACTCGGGGTCGAGGGCGATGGAGAGGAGGCCCTCCTCGTGGCAGCAGACCGTGCTCTCGCGCTGGTCGTGGACGGTGCTGGGTTCGTCGTAGGGACCGTCCCGGGGCACGGAGAGGATGCGCCCCTCCTGCAGGACGATGAGGAAGAGGTCGTGCTCGGGCACATCGATGAGGGCGATGGGCCGCTCCAGCTCCGGGAGGCCGGGGAAGGCGGGGACGAGGACGGCGGCGGGGGTTGGCGCCTCGGTGGCGGTCGGGGGGGGGGGGGGTGGGGGTTCGGGGGGGGGGGGGGGGGGGGGGGTGGGGGGGGTGGGGGGGGGGGGGGGGGGGGGGGGGGTGGGGGGGGGGGGGGGGGGGGGGGGGGGGGGGGGGGGGGGGGGGGGGGGGGGGGGGGAGTGGCGGTCGGGGTTTCGGGGGCGGCGGTCGGGGTTGACCGGGGCGGCTCGGGGGCGGAGCCGCCGCAGGCAATCAGGAGGGCGCTCGCAAGCACACCCGCGGCGAGCGGGAAGAGTCGCCGCGGGCCGGAGCTCATCCGTCCAGGCGCGTAGCGGCCCCCACGCGGGCCGCGCCGATGGCGGGCTGGAAGCCCGGCCCCCGCCGGCCCCCCCGGGGCGAGCGGGAAGAGTCCCCGCGGGCCGGAGCTCATCCGCCCAGGCGCGTCGCGGCCACGTCGAGGGCCGCGCCGATGTCGGCCTGGAAGCCGTGCTCGCGCAGGAGGCGTCCCAGGGAGGCGAGGAAGAAGAGCACGTTGCCGGCCGTGGACGACTCGCCCATGAGGCCGACTCGCCAGACGCGGCCGCCAAGCTCACCGATGCCGCCGCCAACCTCGATGCCGAAACGCTGGAGCAGGGCGCCGCGGATGTCGGTGTCCGTGATGCCCTCGGGGATCCTGACGGTGGTGAGGACGGGCAGGCGATGGTCGGCGTCGGCGTGGAGGACGAGGCCCATCGCCTCGAACCCGGCCTGGAGGGCGCGTCCGTGCCGCTCGTGGCGCTCCCAGCGGTTCTCAAGGCCTTCCTCGAGGACGAGGGCGAGGGCGCGATGGAGGGCGTAGGTCATGGAGATGGGGGAGGTGTGGTGGTAGGCGCGACGGCTGTCCCAGTAGGCCTCGAGCAGGCCGAGGTCGAGGTACCAGCTGTTGGAGGGCGCCTCGCGGGCCTGGATGGCGCTCCAGGCAGCGGGGGAGAGGGTGACGGGGGAGGCGCCGGGGGGCGCGGAGAGGCACTTCTGCGTGCCGGAGTAGGCGGCGTCGACACCCCACTCGTCGATCTCGACGGGCACGCCGCCGAGGGAGGTGACGCAGTCGAGGAGGAGGAGGGCGCCGTGAGCCTTACAGAGGGCGGAGATGCCCTCGACGGGCTGGCGGACGCCGGTGGAGGTCTCGGCGTGGACGATGGCAACGAGCTTGGCGGGACCGGCCCGCAGCTCGCGCTCGATGGCTTCCTCGGGGATGGGGGAGCCCCAGGGGGCGGTCACGATCGTGACCTCGGCGCCGGTGCGGGCGGCCATCTGGGCGATGCGGTCGCCGAAGTAGCCGCAGATGCCGATGATGGCGCGGTCACCCGGCTGGAGGAGGTTCATGACGGCCGCTTCCATGCCGCTGGTCCCCGTGCCGGGGGTGGCGAGGGTGACCTCGTTTTCGGTGCGGAAGACCTGCCGCATCATCTGCTGGCATTCGTCCATGATGCGGATGAATTCGGGGTCGAGGTGGCCGAGGAGGGGCAGGCCCATGGCGGCCAGCACGCTGGTATCGGCGCCGCTGGGGCCGGGGCCCATGAGGACGCGACGGGGCGGATCAAGGGTTGGAATCTCGCTCATGGGCCAATGCTAACGGCTGACCCCGCTAGGGAACCCTGCCCGCCTTCTAGGGGCCTTCACTCACCGCGATGAAGACGCCCCGGCCCGGCTCCTGCTCGACGCCGGCGGTGGGGGCCTGCTCGAAGACGGTGCCACGGGGGTACTGCTCGTTGCGTCCCGTGACGACGGTGACCACGAACCCCGCCTCCTCGACGGCGAGGCGGGCGATGTCCTCGGGCTGGCCGATCACGTCGGGGACGACGCCGCGTTCGACGTCGAGGCCGCTGCTCGTGGCGACATCGTCGGGCTCGGTGGTGGCGGTGGAGCCGGTGGCGGGCGCCGGCGCTTCCCCGCCCGCTTCGTCGTCACCGCCGAGGTTGGCGATGACGATGGCCAGCACGACCACGAGCGCGGTGACGCCCACTGCGACGGCGGCAAGGAGGCCGGTGCGGGCAAACGAGAAGGGACGGGTGCCGATGCGGCGGTTGGGGATGGCGACGCCGATATCGACGCCGATCATGGGCTCCTCGGGGACGCGCGAGCCGAACAGGGCGGAGGGGCCGCGTCCGGAGCGACCCTCGCCAGCAGGGGCTCCAGACGGGGAGGAAGGACCCGGCGAGGGAACGTCCTGGGGGAAGCGGGCGAGCAGCGGGGCGGTATCGAGACCGAGGTACTGGGAATAGGAGCGGAGGAATCCGCGCGCATAGACCGGCGCGGGGATGATGTCGAAGCGTTCGTCCTCGAGGGATTGGAGGTAGCGGCGGGAGATGCGCGTGTCGCGCTCGGCATCCTCAAGGGTAAGGCCACGCTGTTCGCGAGCCTCGATCAGCCGCTCACCGATGCCGAGGCCGCTCATCGCCTCACTCCAGGGAGGGGACGGTAACACTCAGGGGGCAGGGGAGCCAAACATCGCAAGAGGCCCGCCAACGCCCCGTCGCCGGCCAGGCTCAGGCGACCGTGAAGGTGTCGAGCTGGTGCCGCTTCACCTCGGCCATCACCTTTGCGCCGACGGCATCGTCGGGCTCGACGACGGGGAGGCGGGGGGCGCCAATGTCGACGCCGAGCTGTCGCAGCACGTAGCGGATGGTGCTGGGGCTGCCGTTGAGGAAGCAGGCATCGGTAAGGGGCACGAGGGGACGGTGGATGGCGGCGGCGGCGGCGAGGTCGCCGGCGAGGACGGCGTCGAGCATCGCTCGTTGCTGTCCGGCGACGATGTGGGCGGTGACGCTGATCGCGCCGTAAGCGCCCATGCACCAGAGGTGGAAGTTGTCGTTGTCGTTGCCGCTCCAGATACGGAAGTCGGGCCTGGTCTCCAGCACGCGGGCCGCGGCGTGGAGGTCGCCGTTGGCCTCCTTGTTGCCGGCGATGTTGGGGATCTCGGAGAGGCGCAGGAGCGTATCGACGATGAGATTGACGCCCGTGCGCCCGGGCACGTTGTAGACGATGACGGGCGTGCCGGTGCTCTCGGCGATCTGGCGGAAGTGCTCGATGATGCCAGCCTGGGGCGGACGCAGGTAGTAGGGCGCGACGGCGAGGATGGCGTCGGCGCCGGCGGCCTCGGCGCGCTTTGCGAGGGCGACGGAGTGGCGGGTGTCGTTGGTGCCGGCGCCGGCGACAACGGTGCCGCCATCGCCGAGTTCCTGCTTGATCTCCTCCCAGAGGCGGGCCTTCTCGTCGTCGCTCAGGAGGGGCGACTCGCCGGTGGTGCCGGTGACGACGACGCCCTCGTTGCCGGCGCGGACGAGGGAGGCGGCGAGGCGGCGGGCGAGGGCGTAGTCGACCTCGCCCTCGGCGGTGTAGGGCGTGACCATGGCGGTGAGGAGTCGGCCGATCTTGGACATGATGCGCTCCGAAAGGTGGGCGCTCAGTCTATCGCTATCGGGGTCCGAGGGGCAGCGACGGCGGGGCGGGTAGGGTCAGAAGCGGAGGGGGAGCTGTCCCCACGAACGGAAGTGCTTGCTGAGGAAGCGCCACTGGCGCTCGTCGCCGTAGTGGGAGCCGGAGTCGCGGCCGTAGAGGCGGTCGGGCGGCCCGGCGAGCTTCTGGTAGCGGAAGCGGGCGACCTCCTGGCCGTCTTCCAGCATGAAGGGCACGTCGTGGGCGCGGACTTCGAGGACGGCGGGAAGGCCGCCGGGGACGGTGGCCCCGAAGCCGGGGTCGAAGAAGCCGGCGTAGTGCGTGCGAAGCTCGCCGCTGGTGGGGTCGAAGGGGACCATCTCGGCGGCCAGCTCAGCGGGGATGGCGATCTGCTCCTGCGAGCGCAGGAGGTAGAACTCCTCCGGTTCGAGGACGAGGCGGTTGGCGGGCCAGATCGGTTCCCAGAACTCGCGGGGGTCGTGGTCCCGGCGCTCCAGGTCGAGGAGGGCACTGTTGTTGCGCTTCGCCTTGAAGCCGACGGGCATGGGACCGCCGTCGGCATCCCCCGTGTCGGGCTCCTGGGGCGAGGGGCGGAGCTGGATGCGCACCGTTTCGGGGGCGGACGGGGGAAGCGCGGGGGGAGCGGCGTTGCCGGAGGGATCTTCGACGATGAAGCGGAGCTGGTTGAGGGCCATGCCCGCGTGCACCTTCACGAGGAAGGAGCGGGAGAACACCTCAAGCCAGAGAGCGCCCTCGTAGCCGGGAGCGATGTCGTCGAAGCGGTGGGAGTAGTCGGTGACGACACGGGTGAAGATGTCGACGCGGCCCGTGGAGCTCTTGGGGTTGGTGAAGGCGCGGACGTTGGCGGGGAGGCGGAGCCCCTCCATGAGGGGGATGAGGTAGGGGCGGTTGGGCTCGAGGATGCCGCCCGAGCGGATGTCGATGCCCTTATCGATCTGGAGGTCGCCGAGGCGTTCCCGCACGGTCTGGTGGCTGGGCAGGAAGCTGGAGCCGATGCGGTAGGCGGTGGGGCCGAGGAGGAGGTCGAGGCTGGCGGGTTGGAAGCCGCTCTCGGGGACCTCGACGGCGGAGGTGGTGATGATGCCGAGGCGTTCCGCCTCGCGCAGGGTCTGGCGGGGAACGACGCCGGGAGGCAGGTTCCAGGTCTCGGGCCAGGCGGGGGTCGCGGGGGGTGGCGGGCACCAGGGAGCAGCGGCCTGCTCACCCTCCATGTGGCCGGCTTCGCGGGACACGCTCGCTACCTCAGACATGCCGGGCGAGTGTACTGGTGCGCCCGGCGATAACTCTGGCGGGAACGCAAAGGTTCAGGGCCCATCGGCCGCCGACTTCCCCGGGGGTCAGCCCCCGGCGGCGGCTCGGCGCTCGCGGGCCTCAATCGAGTAGGGGAGCTCGTTCATGAATTCGAGCTCCTCCTCCTCGAGGCAGTCGCCAAGGCCCTTCGACCACTCGCTGAACTCGGGATCCTCGCGCGCGAGGGCGAGGACGGAGCGCACCGCGTTGGCATCGGGCATTTCCCAGAGGTCGTAGCAGCGGTTGAGGCGGCCGATGCTGTTCTGGTACGCGCCGTGCAGGCGCCAGCCCTTCTTTTCGAGGACTGGCACGAGGTGCGACATGATCTCCTGGAACTCCTGGGTCTTCCCGTACTTGCACTCCAGACGAACGAGCAGGAAGGGCATTGCAACCTCCGGTCGGGCTTTGGCTGTTGGCTGTTGGTGGCTAGGAGAGGCGGTCGGCGATGGCCTCCTGCAGCTCCTTCATCTCCGGGTAACGACCGGTCGCCTTCTTCGAGTAGACGAGGTCGCCATCGACCTGCACCTCGAAGGCGCCGCCCGCGCCGGGCACGAGGGTCAGGGAAGCGGTCTGGTCGGCGAACATGGCGAGAAGTTCCTGGGCCGTCCACGCGGCCCGTGCGGTGTAGTTTCAGGGGACGCAGTATTCGATCGAGATGGCAAGGCTCTGCTGGGCCATGGGGAGCTCCTCCAGATCGGGGCTGTTTGACATGGAGCCAGTGTAGCGCCCCGAAGGGCTGGGGGCGGGCGCTATAATTCGGGCACGGCGGAACTCTGCCGGGAGGCGCCTCATGGCAACGATCCTGGATCCCACGGACGAGCGCGTTCCGGTACGGCGCTCGCTGACGCAGCGGCCGGAGGCGATCAGCGGCACGGTCGCGCTGCTGGACATCTCGAAGCCGCGTGGCGACGTGCTGCTCGATCAGCTCGAGGTGCGCCTGCGCGAGCGGCTTCCCGAGGTGGACGTGCTCCGCTACAGCAAGCCGACCTTCACCAAGCCGGCGCCGGAGGCGCTGCGGCAGGAGCTGGCGAAGGAGGCCGACTTCGTCGTCGAAGGGTTAGCCGACTGAGGGTCGTGTACGACGTGCAGTGTGCACGACACGACTTGGCTGGAAATCAACGGCATCCCCTCGGTGTTCATCGCTTCGGACGAGTTCGAAGAGGCGGCGGAAGCGCAGGCTGAGTCGCTTGGACTGCCGGAAGTGCAGCGCCTGTTCGTGCCTCACCCCATCCAGGACGCGAACGACGATGAGATGCGTTCGAAGGCGGATGCGATCGTGGACGACGTGATCGCGGCGTTGATCGACTAGGAACGGGAAACGCGGCGTTCCGCGCCTAGGACGCCGCGCGATACACTGGACCCATGCCGAAGCTTGGCTTCATCAATCGCATTGTGGGCGACTCGAACGAGCGCGAGGTGGGCCGCCTCAGCTCCGGGATCAAATCGATCGAGGAGCTGGGCGAAGAGTTCGCGCGCCTCTCCGACGAGGAGCTGGGCGGGCGCACCAACGAATTCCGCAAGCGGCTGGCGCAGGGTGAAACGCTCGACGACCTGGCCGCCGAGGCGTTCGCGACCGTGCGGGAGATGGCCCATCGCAAGGTGGGGGAGCGTCCCTACCCCGTGCAGCTGATGGGCGGGATGGTCCTGCACCAGGGGAAGATCGCGGAGATGAAGACCGGTGAGGGCAAGACCCTCACCGCGATCGCGCCGCTCTACCTGAACGCACTGGCGGGCAAAGGCGCCCACCTGGTGACGGTGAACGACTACCTGGCCCGGCGCGACGCGGCCTGGTACGGACCCGTGTTCCACGCGCTCGGGATGAGCCTCGGCGTGATCCAGAACAACCACATCCAGTACCTGTACGAGCCGGGGTACCGGCCCGGCGAGGACGGCGAAGGCGGCCTCGACGACCTGCGTCCCTGCGAGCGTCGCGACGTGTACCGCACGGATGTCACGTACGGCACAAACAACGAGTTCGGCTTCGACTACCTGCGCGACAACATGGTGCGGGAGCAGGAGCTGAAGACGCAGCGGCCGCTCTATTACGCGATCGTCGACGAGGTGGACAACATCCTCATCGACGAGGCGCGCACGCCCCTCATCATCAGCGGGCAGGCGGAGGAGGCGAGCAGCACCTACCAGATGTTCGCGCGGGCGGTGCGGGGGCTGCACGCGGAACTCGACTACCAGATCGACCAGAAGGCGAAGCACGTGGCCCTGACGGAAACGGGCATCGCGAAGATCGAGCGGGCGCTGCGGGTGGACAACGTCTTCGGCGGCGACCCCCGGCTGGCGCGCCACCTCGAGGCAGCGCTCGACGCGGAGTACCTGAAGCGTCCGGACCGCGAGTACGTGGTGCGGGACCGCGAGATCGTGATCGTCGACGAGTTCACGGGGCGGATGATGCCGGGGCGGCGCTGGAGCCACGGTATCCACCAGGCGGTGGAGGCCAAGGAGAACGTCCCCATCCAGCGGGAGTCGCTGACGCACGCGACGATCACGTTCCAGAACCTCTTCCGGCTGTACGACAAGCTGGCGGGGATGACGGGTACGGCGGAAACAGAGGCGGAGGAATTCGCGAAGATCTACAACCTCGACGTGGTCGCCATCCCGACGAACATGCCGATGGTCCGCGCGGACTATGAGGACATGGTCTACATCAACGAGAAGGCGAAGTTCGGGGCGGTGGTGGAGGAGATCGCGGAGATGCACGGGCACGGGCGCCCGGTGCTGGTAGGCACGACCTCGATCGAGAAGTCGGAGTACCTGGCGGCGCTGCTGCGGCGGAAAGGCATCGACCACGAAGTGCTGAACGCGAAGCAGCACGAGCGCGAGGCGCACATCGTGGAGAACGCGGGCGAGCCGGGGGCGGTGGTGATCGCAACGAACATGGCCGGTCGCGGCACCGACATCAAGCTGGGGGAGGGGGTCGCGAAGGCGGGCGGCCTGCACGTGATCGGGACGGAGCGGCACGAGTCGCGGCGCATCGACAACCAGCTGCGGGGGCGGTCGGGGCGGCAGGGCGATCCGGGTTCGAGCCGTTTCTTCGTGTCGTTCGGGGACGACATCATGCAGCGCTTCGCGCCGGACTGGGTGCCGGGGATGCTGGAGAAGATGGGGATGACGGAGGACGTGCCGCTGGAGTCGCGCATGGTGACGCGCGCGATCGAGCAGGCGCAGCAGAAGGTCGAGGGTTACAACTTCGACATCCGCAAGCGGCTGGTGGAGTTCGACGACGTCATCAACGAGCAGCGGGCGGTTCTGTACACGGAGCGGGACAAGGTGCTGGAAGGCGCGGACGTGCGCGAGAACGTGTTCTCGTTCGTAACGGAGGAGGTGGACGGCATTGTCGGGCGGAACCGGGACGAGGGTTTCGACGCGACCCTCGTCCACACGGAGCTGGGCGAGATCATGCCGCCCGACATCCTGCCGCCGCTGGAGGAGGTGGAGGAGCAGCAGGAACGCATCGCGGACGTGGCCCTGGACCGGATCGAGGACCGCTACGAGGAGATCGAGGATGCGGTGGGGGAGGAGATCGCGCGAAACATGGAGCAGTGGCTCCTGCTGGAGTCGATCGACTACCACTGGCGCGAACACCTGACAGCGGTGGAGGAAGTGCGCCAGAGCGTGGGTCTGCAGGCGTACGCGCAGGTGGACCCGCTCGTGGCCTTCAAACGCGAGGGCTACGACATGTTCCAGCAGCTGCAGGGGAACATCCGGCGGCAGGTAGCGCAGACGGTGTTCAAGATGCGGGCGCAGGACCTGCCGCCACCGACCCCCAACGGCGGGACGGCGCGCAGGCCGGAGCCGCAGCAGGCGCCCCGTCAGGACGGGGCCTCGAACGGTGCCGCACCGCGGGGTCGGGGCGCGGCCGTGGCGGCTGCGCCAAGGCCGGGCGGCAAGAAGATCGGGCGCAACGACCCGTGTCACTGCGGCAGCGGCATGAAGTTCAAGAAGTGCCACGGCAAGCTCGCCTAGCAGGGCCGGCCTCCGCGTGAGCGTGCTCGCTGCTCTGGGCCTGGGCGCTGATGGCGTGCGCGCGATGCTCATCGACCCCCCGGACGACGTACTCGCCGAGGCGGGCCGGCTTGAGCCGCGCCCGACGGTGGCGAGCTCCCTACAGGTGGCGGAGCCGGCGCTCCAGATCGCGTGGTGGCCACAGCGGGAGGAGCTGACGGCGGAGAGCGTCAGCAAGCTGGCGTGGATGCTGTCGGTGGTGGAGGGGAGCGAGGGATGGCTTGTCAGCGACGGGGACGAGGAGAGCCCGACGCGCGAGGGTCTGCGGGCAGCGGTCGAGGGGTCGTCGCTGGCGGTCATGGGGGAGGCGGAGCTCGACGGCGGGGGTCTTGGCCTGCGACTGACGCACAACGAGGCATAGCGCACCGCGGGGTACGATCGCGGGGATGGCTACGACCGTCCTGATCCCGGTGAACCGGCTCGACCGCGCGAAAGGGCGGCTGGCTGCGCTCCTAGCGCCGGAGGAGCGGGCGGAGCTGGTGCGACGGTCGCTGGGGACGGTGCTGGAGGCGGTGCAAGGGGCGGGGCTGGAGGCGGTGGTGCTGACCTCGGACGCGGGCGTTCGCGCGGCCTTGTCGGCGGGCGTCCGTGCACTCGCAGAGGAGCCGGAGCTACGGGGTCTGAGCGCGCAGCTTGAGCGCGCAGCCGAGCGGCTGGACGTCGACGAACTACTCATCCTGCACGCGGATCTGCCGCTAGCCACCGCGGAGGCGCTGCGCGACCTGGTCGCACAGGCGCCTCCAGCGCCCTCAGTGACGCTGGTGCGTCCCGGGGACGGGGGGACCAACGCGATGCTGTTGCGTCCGCCGGGGCGCTTCCCGCTGGCCTACGGCAAGGGCAGCGGGGACCTGCACGAGGCCTCCGCCCGGGAGGCGGGGCTCACGGTGCGCCGGGCGGAGGGAAAAGTGCTGGCGCTCGACCTCGACACACCGGCGGACGTGCGCACGTTGCTCGCGGAGCCCGCGGGGCGCGCGTGCGAGGCGGGTCGCTATCTGCTCGGGATTGGCGTCGAGGGGCGGGAGGCGCTGGGGGAGGGTTGAGGGTCGGGGTCACTCCGGGAGGCGGCGGAACGACCGATCGTGTTCGTCGAACAGCCAGGCATCGGGGAAGGTGAGACCCTCCCAGAACTCGACGATGTCGAGACCATCGACAGCGTCCGACGCCCAGATGCCAATCGCGAGGCCGTGGCCGATGACGAGGGTCGTGCCCTCGGGGCGCCAGTGCTGCGAGAGGGCGCGCGAGACGCGCTGCAGGACATCGGCATGGGATTCCCAGCCGGGCGCGGAGCCCGAGCGGAGGTAGGCGCGGGCGGCGGCGCGATAGTCGCCGTGGACCCAGGGGCGCTGGACCTCGGCGAGATCGGCGGAGATGGCGGCGGGGTCGAGTCCGAGCGCGTCCGTTACCTGCGCGGCCGTCTCAATCGCCTTGCGCTCGCTGCTAGCGACGACGGAGAGGGGCAGCGGGAGTTCCGACAAGGAGCGGGCGAGGCGCGCGGCCGCCTCCGTGCCTTTCGGCGTGAGAGGCCACGTATGGGCGGGGGTTGCGGGGTCCGGGTCCGGCAAGGCGTGTCGGATCCAGAGCAGATTGCGCTGGCTCATGGGGTATCCATCGTATCGGAGCGTCTGGGAGAACCGGACCCGGCCGATACATCGCAACTCACGCGAGATCGCAGCTCACGCGACCTAACAATTGAGGGTAACCTTGACGAAGGTGCAGGAACCGTAGGCGCCCAGGTCTTGTTGCACCCTCAATACCCCGGGGAAGCTCTCATGGGGTATAACTGACTTGCTGACGCAAATTGGTAATTTGCATAGGCGGTTTGACATGGCTATCGAAGTTAATCTCCTGTCGCACTCAGAGGACCCGATGCGGTCCCTCTACATGGCGTACCGCACGTGCTACAGCCAGCTGACGCCGCAGCAGGTGGCGGCGCGCATCGAGGACGAGCGCATCCCGCGGGAGAAGATGCAGGCCTTCATCATCGAGCGGCTGAAGACGGGCCACGCGAGCCCGCTTGAGCAGGTTTGGTTCGAGTTCGCCATCGCGGGCGTCTCGCGGGCCTTCAGCCACCAGTTCGTGCGGCACCGGGTGGGCATCTCCTTCGAGCAGCAGAGCCAGCGGTACGTGACCTACAAGAAGGGCGAGTTCCCCTACAGCATCCCCAGGAGCGTCGAGAAGGCGGGGATGTCGGAGAAGATGGAGGAGCTGTTCGGGCAGGCGGGGGCGCTCTACGAGGAGCTGTTGGAGGCAGGGGTGCCGGCCGAGGACGCACGCTTCCTGCTACCGAACGCGACGAGCACGAACTTCAAGATCACGGTGAACTTCCAGAGTCTGCTGCACATCTGCGACCTGCGGCTGTGCACGCGCGCGCAGTGGGAGTTCCGGCGGGTGGCGGCGCTGATGCGGGCGGAGGTCGCGAGGGCCGTCCCGGAGTTGGGCGGCTACCTGCAGCCGAAGTGCGGGGAGCTGCGCACGGGCTACTGCGACGAGTCGGTGGAGGACTGGGAGGCATGTCCGATCGGGCGGGTGCGTCCACACAAGGACGCGCTCTTCCGGTTGTACGATCAGTACCGGAAGGGCGAGTTGCAGCCCCTGCGCGAGGAAGACTGGGAAACGATCGAGGAGATTGGCGTGGAGGCGGCGGGCCGCGGCTAATCGCGGAGGGCGCTCGGCCTCGCTACGCTAGGAGCATGGCTGCTTCGAAGGGCAATCGCGCCGTGCTCGTTCGCGACCTGGGGCTGACCGACTACGGAGAGGTCCACCGGCTGCAGCAGGAGCTGCAGGCGGAGCGCGTCCGCGGGGAGGGCGTCGACACGCTGCTCCTGACGGAGCACCGGCCGGTATTCACGCTGGGCCGCAACCACCCGGAGCCAAACCTGCGCGCGACGGCGGAGATGGTGCGGGCTGCGGGAATCGAGGTGGCGCAGACGGAGCGCGGCGGCGACATCACGTACCACGGGCCGGGCCAGCTGGTGGCGTACGGGATCATCGACCTGCGCGCGTGGGGGATGGGCGTGGTCGACTACGTGGAGGCGCTCGAGGACACGATGTTCGGCGTGCTGGGGGAGTGGGGCGTGGAGGGCCACCGGCACGAGTGCGCACGCGGGGCCTGGGTGGGGGAACGGAAGATCGGGTCCGTGGGGCTGCACGTGCGGCGCTTCGTCTCGATGCACGGGGCCGCGCTGAACGTGGCCCCGGACATGGGGCACATCGCGCTGATGAACCCGTGCGGGCTCGAGGACACGGAGATGACGAACCTGGTGGCGGAGGCGGGGAGGCCGGTCACGGTGGCGGAGGTGGCGGAGGCGTTCGTGCGGCAGTTCGGCCGCGTGCTCGGTTGCGAGACGACAGTCGCAACGGGCGAGCCTCTTACGATGCGATGAGCCGATCGTACTCATCGTGGGTTCCAACCCACACCCAGATGAAGTCGTGGCCATCCTCGACAGCGAGCGCTCGGTAGTCACGGCCTACTCGGGCCGACCAGAATTTGCCAACCTTCTTGAAGCGGAGCGAGGGATGGGCCGGGTTCTCCGCCAGCAGACGGAAGTTTCGCCTGGCAGTCCGCTGGACACGCTCAGGCAGCCGATCGAAGCGCCTCCAGAATCGAGGGGTGGTTCGATGCACCTAGAGGTCTTCGAGAGCGCGCTGCTCGGCAGGGTCACGGGCCTCTTTGACCAGAAAGTCGAGGGTACCGGCCTCCGAATCGGCCTCGATGCGACCATCCCAGCGCTGCCAGTCCAAGTCGCTGATCCACTGGCACAGCTGGCGATAGTCGGCCTCGGGAAGGTCGAGGATAGCTCGCTGGATTTCAGCAACGGTCGACACGGTGGAACCTCCGGTGCGGGGCACACAACCACCTAGTGGCCTCGCCCTGTAGAGGATAGCGCGTGGGAACCCCTGAAGAGGCAGCTAGCGCGGCCGGGTAACGGAGTCGAGCAGGCGGCGGGTGACCTCGGCGACCTGCTCGACGGCTTCCTCAAACGCTTCTTCGTTGCGGCGCGAGGGCGCACGGAAGCCGCTCACCTTGCGCACGTACTGGAGGGAGGCTTCGCGGATCTCGTCGTCTTCGGCGATGCCCTCGGGGCCACGCAGCCGCTTGATGCTGCGGCACATGGCTAGAGCTCGGGAGCGGGCGGGCGGCTGGGGCGGCGCGCCTCGACCCAGATCATGGCGGCGGCAAGCGCAGCGATAGTGACCCCGAGCAGGACGCCGGCGGTGATGGAGAGGCTATCGCGGAGGCCGTCGGGGCCGGTGGTGAGGGCGGCGCGCCAGAGGTTGAAGCCGGTAAGCGCGACGGTGAGGAACAGCAGCGTGAGCCCGGTGGAGGCGGCCATCCAGGCGCGTCGCAGGACGAGGTAGGCGAGGGAGATGCCGCCGATCGCATAGAAGGGGATGGTCACGGGGACGACCCAGTCGCGGACCTCGGTCCAGCTGGCGCGGGCCTGGTAGGCAAGAGCGACTAGGGCAGCGGTGAAGAGCACGCCGACTGCGATGAGGAGGAGCATGCGGCCGAGGTCCTGGCGGTCGGCGGGCGCGTCGGGGCGCGTCTCGCGGTCGTGAACAACCGCGCTCTTCTCAGTCTCGACGGGCGCGGGGGCGGTGAAGTCAGCCATCGCCCGCGATCATGGCGGGCGGGCGGCAGCGGGGCAAGCGGGTAGCTAAAACTCGTCGGCGCACCAGGGAGCGGCGTGCCAGGCGAAGAGGGCGTCGGCGAGGCGCAGGGCTTCCGGGGGACCTTCGATGCGGCTGGCGCGGGCGAGCGTGGAGGCCGAGACGGCACCGAGATAGACAGCTGCGAGGTCGTCTGCGCCGACTGTCAGGTCGGGCGATGCGTCCGTGGGGCGGCACGAGGCTTGCCCGCCCTCGACGGCTAGCTCGAAGCGACCCGTGGCCCAGGGACCGAAGGGGTCGCGCACATCGAGGATGAGGCGGCCATCGGCGAGATAGGAGCGGCCTTCGAGGGCCTTCGGCACGTCGAGGATGCGCACCCAGAGGGTGTCGCGGGGGATGCGGCGGAGGTGGCGGGGATCCTCCAGCATCCAGTAGAGGGGGGCGTCGGGCGGGAGGTTGTTGATGCTGATCTTCTCGACGAGGTCGATGCCGAAGAGGTAGCGCCAGAGGGCGGCCGCGGCGGCAGGGGTCGTCGCGACGAACTCAGGCACGCGCACGGTGCCTCGGGGAAGGCCCTCGGGCCAGTCGCTCTTGACGGTGTAGATGGCGTAGCCCTCGGGTCCGTCGGGGCCTGCGTATTCGACGAACTGGCGGCGCGTGAACCCGCCCTCGGGCTTGTTGTTGCGGGGGACGACGAAGGCGCTCCAGTGGCCGGGGATGCGGTTCATCATGCCGGGGCGGGACTCGCGCAGCCGGTCGTAGAGGGCAGGCCAACGTTCGAGCGCGGCATCGGGCTCGACAAAGCGGACCTCGCCGGGGGCGTCGGGCACGGACGAGACGAACGCGGTGTGGCGCCGGTCGATGCTGATGCGGTCGGACTGCGCGGCCAGGCCGTAGCCGAAGCGGCCGTAGATAAGGCTCTCGGAGGCCCAGAGTGCGGCCAGGGGTTCGCCACGTCCGGCGACGTCGTCGAGCTGGCGGCGCATGAGCTCGGTGAGGATGCCGCGCCGCCGGTGCGTGGAGGCCACGGTGACGCCGGTCACGCCCGCCGTCGGCAGGGTGCCTCCGGGGACGCTCATCGAGAATTTGATGGCGTGCGTCTTGCCTACCAGTTCGTCGCCGTCGAAGGCGCCGAGGCTGCGGTCCCACTCGAGCAAGGGGCGGATGGGATCGGCCCAGGCGGCGGCGTTGTCGATGTCGTCGAGGAACGCGAGCGCGCTCGTGGCAACCCACTGGTCCCAGTCGTCCTCGGAAAGCACGCGGTAGCTGATAGCCATCGTCCTTCGACTGTGGGCGGGGAAACGACAACAGTCCAGACGCGGGTTCGGGCAGCCGGTAGGCTGTGACCATGAGCGCGATCGGCACGCTGGTACTGGAAGAGGGAGTGTCCGCGGACGGTGTCGTGGAAGCGCTCAAGGGGCTTGCGGAGAGGGGAGCGCGCGTGGCGGTGGTCGAGGCGGGGGAGGGGGACCTCCGGGAGTGGCCGGGGGAGCGGGTGCGCTGGCTGTGGCGGGACTACCCGCTGCCGGTCGTGTTCGCGTTCGAGGGGCG
>MKWU01001154.1_pt1 | contig 47411 bp, 41 predicted proteins | sample 809101 | NCBI WGS metagenome assembly MKWU01 (sample SAMN05860141, study PRJNA318959) | sponge metagenome | host: Aplysina aerophoba | place: Slovenia: Piran, Adriatic Sea, Gulf of Piran | collected 2013-05-07 | reverse complement strand
CTGCATCATCCCATACAGGCGTGGCAGGGAAGTCAGCCGGTCTGTCGCTGAGATTGTGCAAGAGGCCGAGATGCTCGTCAGGCGAGGCGTCAAAGAAGTCACGCTTCTCGGACAAAATGTGGACTCCTTCGGACACGACCTGCCAGAGGATCACGACCTCGGAGACCTGCTTGCTGCGGTGAACGATGTTTCCGGCCTTGAGCGCGTGCGCTTCCTCACCTCCCACCCGAACGACATGAGCGACCACATCATCGACTCCGTTGCGGAACTCGACAAGGTCTGCGAGCACATTAACCTGCCATTTCAGGCGGGCGATGACAAAGTACTTCAGGATATGCGCCGCGGTTACACCAACGACGAATATCGCCGATTGATCGACAAGATTCGATCGCGCATCCCCAATGTGTCCCTAAGCACAGATGTAATCGTGGGCTTTTGCGGCGAAACCGACGCGCAATTTGAGGAAACGCTCTCGCTCATTGAGGACATTAAATTTGACAAGGTCCACGCGGCCGCATACTCCAACAGGCCCGGCACGATCGCTGAGCGCATGCTCGTGGATGATGTGCCGCAGGACGAAAAGAAACTGCGCCTGAAGGCCATTGAGATTCTGCAGGAACGAATTGCCACCGAAATAAACTCCCGGTTTCTGGGCAGCAACTTTGATGTACTTGTCGAGGGACGAAAGCGCGGCAAGTGGTTCGGACGCAATCGCAATGACAAGCTCGTATTTATAAACGACGGCGGCCCGGATGCAAACCTGGCCGGTAAGATGGTAAACGTTAGTGTAGATAAGACAGCTCCTTGGTCATTGCAGGGGACGATAGCGTCCTGACGCATTTCGGTGCGGGCAGGCGCGTCTGGAGGGAATATCGTTATGGTTGTCGAGCAGCGAATTCCAACTATACCAATCACCGAGATTGAGCAGTCCGCATTCTGCCAAACGGATGACGAGCTGCGAGCCAAATCGCTAGAGGATGAATTCAGCGCCGGCGTGCGCTGGCAGAAACTTCCTGTAAGCTACATGCGCATGTCCCCTGAAGAGCTGGATGAACGCATCGCCGAAGCCAGGGCGAAACTCGGCGACAGCGCGGTGATTCTAGGCCATCACTACCAGCGCGACGAGATTATCAAGTACGCGGACTATCGGGGAGACTCGTTCAACCTGTCACAGTTCGCCGCTTCCCAGAAGAACGCCGAGAACATAATCTTCTGCGGCGTCCACTTCATGGCGGAGACGGCTGACATTCTTAGCGCACCATACCAGAGCGTGATTCTCCCAAACCTGGCGGCGGGTTGCTCCATGGCAGACATGGCGCGAATTGACGACGTCCTCGACTGCTGGGACGACCTGCATGACGAACTGGGCGACGATGGCGACATCATCCCTATCACCTACATGAACTCCACCGCCGCAATCAAGGCACACTGCGGACGGAACGGCGGCATAGTCTGCACCTCATCCAACGCACCTGCCACCTTCGAGTGGGCGCTGGAGCGCGGTAGCCGCATCCTGTTCCTGCCAGACCAGCACCTCGGAAGGAATACCGGCCTGAAGATGGGCATCAGCCTCGACGAGATGGTCGTCTGGAACCCATTTAAGCCCTTCGGCGGCAACAGCGTAGAAGAACTGCGAAACGCTAGATTGATCCTTTGGCAGGGCCACTGCTCAGTTCACACCCGTTTTACCGTACAGCAGATTGAGCAGGCACGCGCCACGTACCCCGATGTGCATGTAGTGGTGCATCCCGAATGCACAATGGACGTAGTGCAGGCGGCGGACTCCAACGGCTCGACCGAGTACATTAAACGTGTCGTGGCGGACGCCGCACCCGGCAGCGTGATAGCTGTGGGAACTGAGATCAGCATGGTAAAGCGTCTCGCCGCCGAGAACCCTGACAAGACGATTTTCTGCCTCGACTCGGTAGTCTGCCCGTGCTCCACAATGTACCGAATCCATCCGGCATACCTTAGCTGGGTGCTCGATGGTCTGAACGAAGGCGTCGTCGTGAATCGCATCACCGTTGACGAGGATACGGCAGAACAGGCGAGGGTGTCGCTGGATAGGATGCTCGCAGTCGTCTAGTCCAATACGAAACTCTCAGATTGCAAATGCTGGACCCATCTTGGCGATGATCGATTAAACTCCAAGATGGGTTCAATGGTAAATGAGGTAAATGCCATTTGTTTCAGATGACACTGGAAACGGAAGCTCTCATCGACAGGGCGCTTGCGGAGGACCTCTCGATCGGAGATCCAACGACGGACATACTAATTCCGCAAGAGCTGAATGGGAAGGCGTCCTTCGTCGGCAAGGAGAAAGGCGTCTTGGCAGGCTTGGACGTCGCTTTAGCCGTATTCAAGCGATTCGACAGCTCGCTGCTGACCGAGGTTCACATTCGGGACGGGGAACACCTCCGTTCAGGAGATCTCATTGCAACCGTGAGCGGCCGAATGAACCCAATGCTTAAGGCAGAGCGGACTGCCCTCAACTTCCTTCGCAGGATGTCCGGCATCGCAAGCGAAACCTCTGCCTACGTGCGGGAAGTGGACGGATTCGACGCAACAATCGTTGACACGCGCAAAACCACTCCGGGCCTTAGGGCGCTGGAGAAGTACGCGGTAAGAATAGGCGGTGGATACAACCATCGCCAGAACCTAGGTGACGGTATCCTCATTAAGGACAATCACATCGAAGCCCTGCGCGAAATGGGAATGAGCCTCGGTGATGTCGTCCGCAAGGCTAACAGCGAGAAGTCGCACACAATCAACGTCGAAGTGGAGGTCGAGGATCTGGCTCAAGTCGAAGAAGCACTTGAGGCGGGCGCCAAAATCCTCCTGCTCGACAACATGGGACCGGAAGACATGGCAATCGCAGTGCGGATGGCAGAGGGCAGGGCAGTAACGGAAGCTTCCGGAAACATCACCTTGCAGACAGTGCGCGCAGCGGCCGCTTCTGGCGTTGACATCATCTCCGTGGGTGCGCTGACCCACTCGGCGAAAGACCTCGACATCAGCTTGGACTTTGCATCGTGAGCGCCTGAAGTTGGCTAGGCTTTTTGTAGGGTTATTCGCCCTGGTACTCATCCTCGCTTGTGCCGCGGTTGTCGCGGCTTTCCGCCCCACTTCTGATCCCGGCGTCAACCTCATTGCATTCGTGAACGCGGACGGCGAAGTCATGACCATGACACCGGATGGGCTTCAAGCGAGGATGATAAACCCGGCGGTCGAAGGCTTCTTCACATGGCCCACTTGGTCGCCCGACGCGAATACAATTGTGTATTCCGGCGTGATCGAAGACGGTGGCGAGCTTCAACTCAATCTCTATGCTTCGGACAATTCAGGAACTGCCAATCGCGTCCTATATGCAAGTGAGCCGGGCGAGGTAGGACTGCTCGCACAGGGCGTCGTTCACTATCCGCTCTGGTCCCCCGACGGGAATCACCTGGCATTTATCGCGACCACCGCTGATGGTCTAAGCCTGTTCATGGACGACCTGCGCGACAACCCGGAGGCGCAACGACTGCTCGATGATGGCCCTCTATGGATGTCCTGGTCCCAGGACTCTTCCAGCCTTGCCGTGCATCGCGGAGTGGACCACTTCCTCATAGGAGGGGATGATCTAGTCACTCCTCAGCAATTGAATATCAGGGAGATTGGTTACAGAGTCCCTGCGCTGCATCCCGTGGACGGCTCCCTTACTCTGCGGACTCAACCGGGGGCGCTGAACGCAAGCGTATCGAGCGTTCGTCTGGATGGCCCCAATGTAATGTCAGTCACGCCTCTGCGCAGAGTCGAAGGAGAAGCCGCATTTCTCTGGTCCCCGACTGGCAGACACCTCGCAGTCGCGGAGGCTACGCAGTATCTGATGTATCGGGACACGGCGATGCGTATCTACAACGGCATTTCGGTGCTGACCGTCGGTGAGTCACAGGATGTCATCGAGTTGGAACTGCCAGTGCTGGCCTACTTCTGGTCGCCCGACGGCACAAAAATCGTCCTCGTTACACTATCGGAAAGACAGACAGCGTTGAGCTGGGCACTGTACGATGTCGAAAGTGACGAGCGGACACGGCTGGTGGACTTTGCCCCTTCAGCCGAACAACTCACGATATTCCAGTTCTTCGACCAGTACGCCTACTCGCACACCGTGTGGTCGCCTGACAGCTCCAGCATCGTGTTCGCGGGCGACCTGCTGACCGACTCAGTAACGGCTTCTCTTGGCGGGCATCCTGGGCACTCGTCGTTTCACATCGTTGTGGTAGATGTGGTACCCGTGGCAGAGGCGCACGTCATTACGGAAGGAATCATGGGATTCTGGTCGCCGCGCTGATCAACCTCAGCCTGACCCTGCGTACGCATCAATAAACTCTGCCCTGCTGATTCCTGATTGAGTGCATATCGCTCTCAGTGTCGCGCGCTTGATTCTCGAGTGGTTAGGCATGGTTAGAGGGGTTCTTGTGCCGTCAGAGTTCTCCTTCACCATTACTATATGCTGATGCTGCCTCAAAAGGCGAAAGCCCAGCCTCTCCAGCGTTCGGATTACTCTGCGTCTAGGCGCGTCCGCAGGAAAGCTCGGCACTATACGTTCATTCCCGCCTCTGCAATGAACGCCTCAAGTATTGACGACTCTTCCAGAAATGCCTCTTCTCCAAAAGTCTCGATATGAACCTTGATTGCCGATTTCACGTCGGCCAATGCATCTTCATAGCTGTCGCCCTGGCCGACCACGACTCCATTTAATCCAAGGGGATAACCCACATATCCGTCTATGTGTTTCTCAATGATCACTTTGAATTGCCTCATGCTCTCACCTCAACCCCTTCTTGGCCGCTGTCTATCAGCCGAGTCAATCATTATCGTCACGGGTCCGTCGTTCTTGATGGAAACAATCATGTGTGCCTGAAATTGACCGGTCTCCACATTTTGTCCCGTCTGCTCAAACAGGCGCAGTGTGCGGTCGAAGAGTGCGGTGGCAGGCTCAGGCGGCATTGCGTGGCTGAAACTTGGACGGCGTCCTCGGCGGGTGTCGCCGTAGAGAGTGAACTGGCTTATGACTAAAAGCTCTCCACCAGTGTCCAGCACGGAGCGGTCAAATCTGCCCGCATCGTCGCCAAAGATACGCAGGTTCATGGTCTTGTTGACGATGTATGTGGCGTCTTCCTCGTCGTCATCTTCGTGGATTCCAACGAAAACTACCAGACCATCATCGATGGCGCCGACCGTCTCGCCGTCAATCTCAACCGAAGCCTGAGTCACGCGCTGTACGAGGGCGCGCAATGGTTACTCGTCCGAGTCGGATGAGCCAGCCTTTGCCTTTGCCGCTGGCTTGGATGAGGAGTCTTCGCTCTTCTCGGAGTCGGCTGAAGAGCCGTTGGTCCCTGACTTGGTGCTGGTGTAGCTGCTGCTCTTTCCGTAGTCGTTCACATAAAAGCCGCTGCCCTTGAAGACGATGGGCACGGCTACGAACTGACGGCTGGATTCGCTCTCGCACTCCGGGCAGTTCGCCACGGGGTCGGCGTAGAAGCTCTGGCGCTCCTCGAAGCGATGACCGCAACTGTTGCACTTGTAGTCGTATGCAGGCAATATAGATACTCCCATCTAGTAGCAGGGTTAGCAGAAGCAAGCCGCAACTGCCAGCATTACTAATTTAGCACCGCGCCCAAATCGTGTCAAATTAGAACTCGGTTCATTGGGCTCTTACCCTCATCGTTGACCGAACACGATGCACTCGTTAGTATCAGCACACTGAGCAGCCGTAAGTGGACACATAAGGAGTGCAGAACGATGGCAGGATTCGTGATAATCGATGTAGAAATAACCGATGCCGAACGCTACGGCGAGTTCATGGAGAAGGTAACGGCAACGGTTGAGGCTTATGGCGGAAAGTTTACTGTGCGCGGCGGGGCGTTCGATGTGATAGAAGGCGACTGGACGCCCAATCGCCTCGCACTGCTGGAATTCTCCACTGTCGAGGACTCAAAGGCGTGGCTGGCTTCGCCTGAATACAATGCCCTGAATGAAATCCGCACTAGCTCATCAATCATCAACATGGTCGTCGTAGAAGGCGCATAGCTGAACCAAAGCACAGCCGCAGGGCCCCGCTACTGTTTAATTGAGAACTGCCTGGGGCTTTACAGCGCCTCTTGCAACGCGCTCCTCCACACGCCTTCGAGTTCAGCCACTTGCAGGTCGATCATTCCTGCAACTGACAACCGAGAGTCGGTGACACTACCAAGCCTGTACCAATCCACGCCCTCCTCGCCGCAAATGCCTTCGAGGGCGCTCTGCGAATCCACCGGCAGCGAAACAATGATGCGAGACTGCGCCTCGCCAAATAGGATTGCATCCCAGCGTTTGTCGGTCATCGCCAGCGCCGTTCCAAGAGGAGTGTCTGCGCCGCACTCCGCTCCAAGCCCGCCCGCGATGCAAGACTCCGCGAGCGCGATTGCCAGCCCACCCTCAGAGCAATCGTGCGTCGAGTTGATAACGCCTTCACTCACCAGTCGGCGGCACGCGCGCTGCAATGCGGCTTCTGATTGGATGTCCAGCGTGGGCTGTCCGGCAACCAACCCACCGGATATTTCAAGGTATTCACTTCCGGCCAGCGATGCCGCGCTTGACTCAGTCTCACTTGCGCCCAGCAGAACGATGATGTCGCCCTGATTCTGGAAGCCCATCCCGACACTGGCACGCACATCCTCCAGCAGTCCTAGGCAGCCAATGACCGGTGTAGGATAGATCCCCTCGCCCTGAGTCTCGTTGTATAGGCTCACGTTTCCGCTGATGACCGGTACATCCAGAGCGCGGCATGCCTCCGCCATTCCCAGGATGCACTGCTCAAGCTGGAAGTATGTCTCCGGCTTCTCCGGGTTGCCGAAGTTCAGGCAGTCCGTCAACGCAATCGGCTCAGCCCCAGTGCAGGAAACATTACGGCACGCCTCGGCCACAGCAATCATCCCGCCGATGAACGGGTCCAGGTAGCAGAGCCGTCCATTGCCGTCAGTTGACAGCGCAATGCCCTTGCTAGTGCCCTTCACTCGCAGCACAGCCGCATCCCCGCCCGGCGGCGCCACAGTGTTCGTCTGCACCTGATGGTCGTACTGCCGGTACACCCATTCCTTGCTGGCGATGTTTGGAGAAGCAAGCAGTCTCAGCAGCACTTCCGACGGCGACTCATCCGGCAGAGGTAACGCAGACAGGTCATACTGCTGCAATTCCGTCAGCCACTGAGCCTTTACCCCTTGCAGCCGGTACTGCGGCGCGTCCGTGAGCGTTCTAACAGGCGGTTCGCCCTGTAACTCTCCACCGTCGAAGATGCGCGCCAATCCGTCGTTCGTCGCTCTTCCGATGACGGTTGACTGCAAGTCCCATTTGTCGAAGATTGCCTTGACCGCATCTTCATGGCCGGGCTTGATGACGACCAGCATCCGTTCCTGCGATTCCGACAGCATCACTTCGTACGGCGTCATCTCGGTCTCACGGCGCGGTACCAGAGATACATCGATCTCGATACCACTCGCTCCGTTAGACGCCGCCTCTACAGACGCGCTAGTCAGGCCCGCCGCGCCCAAGTCCTGCAGCCCAATGATATGATCAGTTTTGGCGACTTCAAGGCAGGCTTCGATCAGGGATTTCTCCATGAATGGATTGCCGACCTGAACGGTCGGGCGCAATTCGCGCTCCTCTTCAAAAGTCCGTGACGCCAGCCCTGATGCCCCGTGAATGCCATCGCGTCCGGTGTCCGAGCCGACGAGCATCAGCAGGTTGCCCGCCCCGCCGGTGGTGGCGCTCAGCAATTCTCCTTCTTTCAGAATGCCCACGCACATTGCATTCACGAGGGGATTGCCCGAATAGGAGTCGGAGAAGCAGACCTCGCCGCCCACGTTGGGTATGCCAATGCAGTTGCCATAAGCGGAGATACCCGCGACCACTCCGCCGAACAGGTATCGGTTGCGCGGGTCGTCCAGCGAACCAAAACGCAGCGAGTTCATGAGCGCGATCGGCATTGCGCCCATAGCAAAGATGTCTCGGACGATGCCTCCCACGCCGGTTGCCGCCCCCTGGTACGGCTCGATTGCGGAGGGATGGTTATGCGACTCGATCTTCATGACCACGGCAAGGCCGTCGCCGATGTCCACAACGCCCGCGTTCTCACTGCCGGGCGCAACCATCAGGCGGGGACTGTCGCTGGGGAGCAGACGCAGCAGCGGTTTCGAATGCTTGTACCCGCAGTGTTCGCTCCACAGCGACCCGAACAACCCCAATTCCAGGTGGTTCGGTTCTCTGCCAAGCCGCTCTACAATCGCCTCGTATTCCGATTCGCTAATCGCCAGTTCGTCCAGCGCCTGCTTTGAAACTGCCATATTGCTTTGCAATCCTTAAACTCTCTGATTCTCCCAGACTATTGTATGCCAAATGTAATCAGGACGACCCCGCCTATCACCATCAGTGTGCCAAGAATCGTTCGTAAGGTAACACGCTCCAGCCCGCGCAGAAATATAAGCGCCAGCAATACCGAGAACAGCGGTGATACGGCTGCAAGCGGCGCCACGAGAATCGCGGGCGCGAGTCCCAATGCCAGAAACCAGCACGTTACGCCCCATGTTGACGCGCATCCCGCTAGCGCAACGAAGAGCCAGCCCTTTTTCGACGGACGCACCCCAAAATCAGTCCGTATCTGGCCCTGAAATATGATCGCCAGCACCAGTGTGCCTAGGATCATGGAGAACGAATTGGCAACCAGGGGAGGCGCGATGTCGGTTGCGATCTTTCGACCTAGCACGGCGAGCGTTCCATAGCAAGCAGCGGCGCCTAACGCAGCGCAATAGCCTAAGATCAGTTCGCGCCTTGCTATTCCCGCGATCGTCATCGCTGCCCCACGATGAGGGCTATTCCCGCAATTATTGCAACAGTGCCCCCGAATATAAACAGATTCATGGTCTCGCCGCCGACAGTTACGCCGAGAATTGCCGCGAACAGCGGAGACGCGCCAACCACGGGCGCGGCGCGGGCTACCCCAAGCTTCCCAACGCTGGTGAAGTTGAGCAGCCGTCCCAGCGGGAAGTTCAAAGTTCCGCTCAACAGGAACCACGCAAAGGCAATCCCGCCCAGCGTGAGAATGTCATCGAAATGAAACACGACCGCGAGTGTGAATGTGATCGCCACACCGACCAGCAACGAGATGAAAGTGCCGGTTGTGGGCCGCACATACTGCATCCCTACGCGGGCGAACACTGCGCTTGCTCCGAATCCGAGCGCAGCAGACAGGGCAAGTGCCGCGCCAAGCACTAGGCCAATGCTCCGTGCAGCGCACGGGCAGTAAGCGCGTCAATCATCGACTGGAAAATGACCTTGCCATCCTCGCCACCAAGAAGCGCATCACAACAGCGCTCCGGATGCGGCATCATCCCCAGCACATTGCCCCGTTCGTTGACGATACCGGCGATGTTGTTAAGCGAGCCATTGGGGTTGGCAGCGGTCGTAGTCTCGCCCTGAGAGTCGCAATACCGGAACACCACGCGATCCTGCTCTTCCAGCTGCTCGATGACCCCAGGTTCGGCGAAATAGTTGCCCTCACCATGCGAAATAGGAACACGGAGTGTCTGGCCGGCTGACACGGCGCTTGTAAATGCTGTACCCGCATTCTCCACCCGCAGATTCGTCCACTGGCAGCGGAACTGCAAATGGTCATTTGGCAGTAAAATGCCCGGCAGCAGTCCGGCCTCGCACAGAATCTGAAAGCCGTTGCAGATGCCAATCACCAACTTGCCCTCCGCGGCAAAGTCTGTCACTGCCTGCATTGCTGGCGAAAAGCGCGCGATTGCCCCCGGACGAAGGTAGTCGCCGTAAGAAAACCCGCCCGGCAGGATGATGCAGTCATACGGCGACAAGTCGGTATCCTTGTGCCAGACATACTCGACGGGCTGGTTGAACACGTCATTGAGCACATCGAAGCAATCTACATCGCTCCAGGTGCCCGGGAAAACTACAACGCCGAACTTCATTCTTAAAGGTTCCGCAAAGTCTGGTTAACGAGCGCGCTGACTTGCTTGCCGTCCGCTCTTCCGCGCACCTGCGGCATGACCTTCCCCATCACCTTGCCCATGTCCTGCGGACCCGTGGGACTGACCTCGGAAATAGCAACCTTGACAATCTCCTCGATCTCATCCGCGCTAAGAGGCTTCGGCAAATACTGCGTCACGATGACAAGCTCGGCCTCTTCCTTGGCTACGAGATCGGGGCGGTCACCCTTCTGGTACGCCTCAATGCTGTCCCTGCGCTGCTGAGCCTGCTTGCTCAACACCTGCAATACGGCGTCGTCCGGCAGGGAATCGGTGCGCTTTGCCTTCTCTTCGTAGCCAATCGCGGACAGCAAGAGCCGAATGGTATCGCGCTTCAACGTGTCACGCTGTCGCATCGCGTCCTTCATGTCGTTTGAGAGGGTTTCTTTTAGCGCCATTGCACTTTCCTATCCTATTCTTGACACCTCGTCGGTCGTCAGTCGAGCCTGTCGCAGGCGGTGTTTATCAGGTCGAGGGTACGCTGGCGGCCCAGCGCTTCAAGCGACTCAAAAAGGGGCGGAGCGATTCGCTGCCCTGTGGTAGCAACCCGCAATGAGCCGAAGAGCTGCCCCGCCTTTACATCTAGTTCCTTGACCATGCCTCGCAGTGTCGCTTCAATGCTCTCGGTGTCGAAGGAATCGAGTGTCGCAAGCCCTTCCTGTGCCGCGGTTAAGCAGAGGCGTGTGGAATCGGCATCCATCCTGCGCTGAATCAACTCCTCCGCGTCATACTCGATCTCATCCTTGAACAGGAAGGCGACAAGCGGCGCGGCATCCCTCAGCGTCTTCAATCGCTCCTGCACCATCGGCGCGATCTTCAGCGCAACCTCCCGCGAGGGTAGGGTAGGGATCTCCTCAGGCGGATAAGCCTTCCAGAAGTCCAGCAGCACGTCCGCGAGTTCGTCCGCGCTCATCTCCCTGATGTAGTGCCCGTTCATCCAGTCCAGCTTGTCATTGTTGAATATCGCTCCCGACTTTGAGACGCGCTCTATCGTGAAGTTCTCGATAAGCGACTCTGTGCTGAACAGCTCCGTCTTGTCATCCAGCGACCATCCCAGCAGAGTCAGAAAATTCACCATCGTGTGCGGCAAGTAACCCATCTCGCGGTATTCGAGCAAAGATGTCGCCCCGTGCCGCTTGCTCAGCTTCGAGCGGTCAGGCGCTAGTATGATCGGCAAATGCGCGAACTGCGGCGGCGTCCAACCCAGCGCCTTGTAGAGCTGAAGGTGGCGCGGCACGCTTGGCAGCCACTCTTCCCCGCGCAGCACATGCGTGATCTGCATCTCGTGATCGTCTATCAGATGCGCCAGATGGTAAGTCGGGTAGCCGTCAGACTTCAGCATCACGAAGTCGTCCACGAGTCGGTTTTCGAAGGTGACTTCTCCGCGCACGAGGTCGTCTATGGTCGTCGTCCCATCGGCAGGCATCTTGAAGCGTATGACCGAATTTTCTCCCCGCGCTTCCAGTTCCGCCTCAAGCCGGGCACGCTCTTCATCGGTGAGATTGCGACAGCGCTTGTCGTATCCGCTCGCATTCTCCTGCTTCGAACGCGCCTTCCGCACCTGGTCCAGCCGCTCCTCGGAACAGAAGCACCTGTACGCGAATCCCGCCTCGATGAGGTCCTCGGCATGCTTCGTGTACAGTTCAAGACGCTCGGACTGCTTGTAGGGAGCGTACTTGCCGCCGATATCAGGCCCCTCGTCCCATTCCAGACCCAGCCACTTCAGCGCCTCCATGATGACCTCGACAGCCCCGTCAACTGCCCGAGCGCGGTCCGTGTCCTCGACGCGAACGATAAATTCGCCCTCGTGCCGCTGCGCCAGCAGCCAGTCAAAGATGGCTGTGCGAATGTTGCCGACATGCGGCTCGCCAGTAGGACTGGGCGCAAATCGCACCCGAAAGTTACTGCTCATGCTGAATCTGCCCTCCGTGCTGCAATTTATTCTAACATGCAAGGCTCCAACACATTAACCATTTGTTCTTGCGGATGCTTGGCAAGGCATAGGTTGTCGCACCGGATACGCATTCGCAGAAATCCCGACGAAAAAGAGGGGCGACTCAGCAAGTCGCCCCTCTCTTCATTTATTCATCATCAGCACAGGAAGTGCTGGTTGTTGAATCTATTCGCTGGGCCAGCCGTCGGGAACCTCTCCACCGGCAAGCGCAATGCTTATGCTCTCTGCCGCTTCAGACGTAACCCATGCACCCCAGATATCTTCGTTTGAGCTCAACCACCAAAGGGCTGTTGCGTTGGTGTCCGCGTCAGGATTTGCATCCTGCCACTGCACAGCACCCTTGTAGATGTCGATGTTGAAGTCCCATGCCTGCAGCATCTCGATCACATCCGGTGCCCTTGCAGGGAGGTCCGGCGCGACCGCAATGAGGATGGTTGCATCTTCATACGCGCAAGCCTTCGTCGTAAACCAGCACTGGTCGCTGTATGCGGGCTCTTCGAGCCTTACCAGGTCTAGCTTCAGTGCGGGGTCGTTCGTGCCCCACTGGTAGCCAAGCCACGGCTCTTCCCGCTCGTAAGCGCCATACACATCTGCGTTCAGCGCAGCGCCGTCACCCGGATTTATGATCTGAACATGGTCGTCAAGTCCGTAGCCTGAAACCTGTGCGGCGTTCACGACTTCGCATGCCCAACCAATTACACAGGATACCAGGCGGGCCTTGTCGCCGGTCTCCGCCGTCTTGAACAGGTCCTTGAACTGCTGGTCAGTCAGGTCATCTACGCTGTCCAGTTCAGGGTACTGCTCCTGCAGATACCTCGGAATAACAAACGCGGACTGCCAGTCCTTGCCGAGGCTAAGACCAACTGGATACACTTCGCCGGCTGCCTGCGCCTCATTCCAGGCTTCGTCCTGGTTGGGGAGCCAGATCTCCATTGTCACGTGCGTGTCGCCGTTTCGCAGTCCCTGGAACAGAGGCAGGGTCGCGCCGAATACCACATCCGTTGGGTAGCCGTAGCCCTTTTCCACAAGGTACTGTGCGATCCTGTTTTGTAGCTGTGCGCTCGACCAGTTCAGGTCACTGAATACGATCGTCTCGCGTGGGGGCTCTTCCATCATCGCGCGCTCTTCAAGCGCCATAGCGACGATTTCCTGTACCTTGTCAGCGGTCAACTGCTCGGCTGATGCCTCCATGACTGCTGAGGAAACCGCGGACTGCACGTCCTCGGCGGTAACGGCACTCTCCTGGGCTTCCATCACTGCCATCGAGATCGCGGACTCGACATCGCCAGCCGTGAGCGCGTCCTCTGAGGCGGCCATAACGGCGCCCTCCACCATCTTCTGGATCTCTTCGGGGCTAGCCCCTTCCATCGCGGCGCCCTCGACGGCATCTTCAACCATGGCCTGAATGTCTGCCGCAGAAACCTGCGATTCGGCCATGCCCATCATGGACTTCTCTACCATCGCCGAAATCTCTTCAGCCGTAACCTGCGGTGCAGGCGCGGGCGCCGGTGCAGGCGCGGACTTCGCAACTGCGGATTCAACGATGCTCTGAAGTCGCGCTTCATCGATCGCCGGCGCCGGCTCTGGCTGGGCGCAAGCGATAGCTGCGAAGGCGACGACCGCCATCAACAACACTGCCGGAATTAACTTGCTTCTCGTAAACAAGATATTCTCCTCCTTTTTATTTCCATCTCATCTGATTGCACTAATATCTGTATCTGCGCCGTCTTTCTCTTTAACGCGCTCGCCGCTCACAAGTTAGTCTCGGCAGGTGCGTTAATCTGAGCCATGCTCAGTTCAATATGTCAGTTTACGAATATCCTCCTCCTTAGCCCACACTCATCACGGCATCCTGTCGGCCTCGCGCCACAGACTGGGTAAGCCTGTCTATGATTATCGCGAGAAGCACAATCGCCGCACCGGAGATTAAGCCCTCGCCGACCTGATTCTTCTGCAGAGCGCGCAGCACATTGTCTCCCAATCCACCTGCCGCCACCATGCTGGCAATCGTCACCATGGCAAGCGCCATCATCGTCGTCTGGTTAATGCCCGCCATAATCGTCGGCATCGCCATCGGCACCTGCACCTTGGTCAAAACCTGCCACGGCGAAGCTCCGAATGATCTCGCTGCCTCCACCGTCTCCTCTGATACCTGGCGTATTCCCAGGTTCGTCAGTCGAATCACCGGGGGAATAGCGTATATCAGTGTAGCAAAAATACCAGCGGGCGATCCCAAACCGAAGAAAAGTATACCGGGCAGCAGGTACACAAAGCTCGGCATAGTCTGCATCGCGTCCAGTATCGGGCGCATTATGTTGTCCGCAAGCTGACTGCGCGCCCCAAAGACGCCCAAGGGCAGCCCAACGGCAACCGCAATCGCCACCGACACGACCATCAATGCAATCGTGTCTATCGTATTCTCCCAAAGCCCCATAAAGCCGAAGTAAAGCATCGCGATCGATGTGAATGCCATCAGACCCCACCGGCCCACGGCAAACGACAGTAGCGCGAGCCCTATCACGATGGCAGGCCATGGCAGCCACTTGAGCGTGTTTTCGATGTAAAGAAGCGCGTACTGGATCCCTGACTTGACGCCGTCGAACAGCCAGTCACCATTCTTGGTAAGCCACGACGCCCAGTCGTCTATCATCTGACCGGTAACCTGCCGCAGCGACCTCTCGATTGTAATCGTATTGCCGGCAGTCGTTGCCACCTCCGAGCTGGAAACGGTCGTCGGGTACTCCATGCCTGGACCCCATATCAGCAGGCACGCAAGCATCACGATCACAACAAGCCCGGCTCCCAGCAGCCAGAAGTAGATGCGGGGAATGGCAGTTACTGGGGCGCTCCCCGCTGTCTCGCGCGATGTCGGTTGAAGTTCTTCGACCTGTGCCATCCTACGCCTCCGTAGCCTCTTCCGACATCCCAGTCAGCAGCGCGCCCCGATGTACCTCACCCAGCAACTTTCCCTCTTCGCTCACTACCGCAATGGGATGCTCTGTACTGGCGGCCATCGGAATCAGTTCCTCTATGTACGCATCCGGGTCCGCAGTCATCACCTCCCCTAATTCCACATCCCGCAGCGACTCTACCTTCTGCCGCGCGAGCCTCCCCGCGTGGTCCTCCGTAAGAATGCCCTTCAAGACCTTTTGTCGGTCAAGCACCAGAAGCACATCCGTATCGCTGCTACGCATTGCGTGCAGCGCCGCGCGAGGCCCCTGCCAGTCGTTGACCACCGCGTCCGGCTCCTGCATTATCGCCTTCGCCTGTATCACCTTCGCCCGCGACACGTCCTGCACGAACGAAGTTACATAGTCATCGGCGGGCAGGGTAACGATCTCTTCCGGTGAGCCTTCCTGCACTATCTCCCCGTCGCGCATGATCGCAATTCGGTCGCCAATTTTCAGCGCTTCATTAAGGTCGTGCGTGATGAAGACAATGGTCTTTTGGATGGAACTCTGCAATGAAATCAGCTCGTCCTGCATTTCGCGCCGGATTAGCGGGTCCAGTCCGCTGAACGGCTCATCCATCAGCAGCACCTCTGAATTCGCCGCTAGCGCGCGCGCCAGCCCCACTCGCTGCTGCATGCCTCCGCTCATCTCACTAGGCAGATAGTCTTCCCATCCCTTGAGACCAACAGTCTCGATGGCCTCCTGCGCGGCTTCGTAGCGTTCTTCCTTGTCCACCCCGCGAATCTCCAGCCCATAAGCGACATTGTCCAGAACCCGTCGATGAGGCAGTAGCCCGTAGTGCTGGAACACCATCGCTATCTTCTGCCGCCTGAAATCGATCAGTTGGTCTGAGCTGTATTGAAGGACATCCTCTCCATCGAACAGCACTGCCCCTTGCGTCGATTCGATGAGTCTTATGAGGCACCGCACCAGCGTTGATTTACCGCTTCCCGACAGCCCCATAATTACGAAAATCTGGCCCTTCTCGACTTTGAAGGATACATCGCGCAAGGCAACAACCAGCCCCAACGTCTCTTGAATCTCAGCGCGGCTTGCCGAAGCATACTGGCTCTCAAGAGCGACCGTTGGGCTCTTGCCAAACACCTTCCAAAGGTTCTTGACCTCTATCTGTGCGCTGTACGAATTCTGGGTCAATTGTCGGCCTTTCGAATGATCGCTGCCGTCCTAGCGCAAAGCAGAATCACGCGTCACGACGCATTAGGCTCATGTCATCTATTAATTGAGATTATCTAGTCAGAGGCGAAAGTCACGGAGTCGCAAGAGGGTAGCGTCAGATGCGGGGAGGAAGTCGTGTGGTTGTAGCCGTTGCAGAAGGGATAATGAAGCCTGACTCTCCATCCTTCAAGTGTATGTGCGACATCACAGTGCAACCTTCCATTTGAGACTACCGAAAGTCTCTCAGGCCCTTCTGGCCGGGCCCCTCTGCATTGTGGATGCCTGTTACGTATATTGTCCTTGACACTCGCATTTTCGCCGCTCAGTCGCAGCAGTGCGCGCGTCGGGCGAACTTCTATACTGCGATTTTTAACACGCCAAAGACTGCGGTGTCAAATCGCAGCCGCTCCTTACGAACCCATAGACACCTGTATCATGCGGATTTTCCTAAATTGACCCCACAGTGTTAAAATCACCCCATCGCAGTGCCCATACTACCATTTCAGTATCGAAAACACGTTAAATTCGAAATAGACTCGAAGGAGGCTCCCCAGTGGCAGTGGTACAGCTTGAGATTAGCAGACGCTCACCTTATGCAGGCGGCAAAAACTTTGGCGATGTCGGCGCATACGAGCAGATAGATGGAACAGTTCATTACGCGGTTGACCCGCTTCACCCTGCGAATGAAGGCATAGTTGACCTGAACCTCGCGCCACGCGACTCCAAGGGCAAGGTCTGGTTCTCATCCGACTTTACGCTCCTTAAGCCGGAAAGCATGGAGAATGGCAACGGCAGCGTCCTTTTCGATGTCGTAAACCGCGGTCGCAAGACCGTTATGGGACGATTCAACGATACTGGCAAGCCCACAATGCCGTCAGACCCACTCGACGCCGGCAATGGCTTCCTGATGCGCCACGGCTATTCTGTCCTGTTCGGCGGCTGGCAGGCAGATGTGCCTCGCGGAGTCGGCCTGATAGGGCTGCAGACTCCCGAGGCCATAGATTCGGACGGCAATCCGATAGCTGGCAAAATAATGTGCCAGTTCCAGGCAACGCACTTCACCCAGTTCTTCCTGCTCGCCGACCGCCAGCACGCGCCTCATCCCGCAATAGACGAGAACGAAGAGGGAGCCACGCTAACAGTACGCGACCATCCCAACAGCCCCGCTGAACCAATAGCGCGCGACAAGTGGCGCTTCATGCGCTTCGAGGACGCGTCGGTAGAGCCTGACCCGTGCCATATCTTCATGGAAGAGGGCTTCGAGCCGGGTCGTATCTACCAGCTCGTTTACACCACGCGGGGAAGCCGAATCGTTGGCTTGGGATTCGCCGCAATGCGCGACATAGTATCCTTCCTCAAGAACGCGTCGGAAGAGGCGGGTAACCCTTGTGCTGGAGGCATCCAGCGCGCTCACGCATTCGGCGCATCGCAGAGTGGGCGCTTCCTGCGCGAGTACATACACACCGGCTTGAATACCGACGAAGACGGCAATATGGCGCTCGACGGCATCATCTCCCATGTCGCGGGCGGCATGAGAGGCGAGTTCAACCTTCGCTTCGGCCAGCCTTCCAAGGATGTCTGCTACATCATCCCCAAGCTCTTTCCATTTGCGGATACCGAGCAGTCCGACCCCGTTACGGGAGAAAGCGGCTCGCTGCTCGACCGTTTGCACGAACGAGGCCATCTACCGCGAATTATGTTCACAAACACATCCGCCGAATACTGGCGCGGCGACGCTGCTCTGATACACACCAACTTCGCCGATATGAGCGACGCCCCGGAGGAAAGTGACTATGTGCGCCGGTACCATTTCGCCGGTTCACCGCACGGCTCCGCTAACTCCTTCCCGCCTATCGGGACGCGCGAGGACGGCATGCGCGGCCAGCTCCCATTCAACATCATCGACTACAATCCCTTGCTGCGCGCTTCTCTGGAGAATCTGGACGAGTGGGTACGAGGCGGCAGACCCGCACCGGCAAGCAGGCATCCACGCATATCGGACGGCACGGCAGTCGAATCGCACACCCTCGCTCGAAAGTTCCAGAACATTCCCGGTGTCGCATTCCCTGAAAAGGTGACCCGCGCGATGCGTCTCGACTACGGCCCTGAGGCAAAGAACGGACGCACAACCACGCTTCCACCCGTCTCGGGCGAAGAGTTCCCCGCGCTGGTGGCCAACGTGGACGACGACTGCAACGAAATTGGCGGCATCCGCCTGCCGGACCTCACCGTTCCGGTTGCGACCTACACTGGCTGGAACTTGCGGCACCCCGACATTGGCGCGCCCGGACTCGTCATAGGCATCACCGGTGGTCTTGCGGGCTGGGTATTGCCGTTCCCGGCGACGCCAACTCAGCGCGCCGCTTCCGGCGACCCACGCGCAGCCATTAGCGATCGATATTCCTCCAAAGACGATTATGTCGGCCAAACGAAGAAGGCAGCCCAACATCTCGCGGGCGAAGGGTACATGCTTGAAGAGGATGTCGAAGACTCGATGCGCAAGGCTGCTGTGCGCTACGAATACTTCGCTGCGAACGGCAGCCGATAGTCCCACGATAATCCCGTGCTTGAACTTGTAGAGCGTCACTCAACCAGCAGGGCGCGGCTGCTTCGCCTACTTGACGATGCAGAAGCCGAAGGCTGGTGCGATCAGACGCTCTACCTCACATCAGACTCATTGGACGCACGCATGCGCGATGACCGTATCCCGCGTCCGGCACGCCCCCACGATGACGTGCTAAGTCTCGTCGCGCAGTCTGTAGGTGAATCCGATACCGGACTCGCCCTATTTGTCGGGGAGGGTAGGGCGCTGGCAATATGCCCGCCTTTCCCATTTAAAGACGACATCTCCCGCGCCGGATTCGTCGCGTCGCCATTGCTGCGCCTTCTCGACACTGAGCTAGTCATCGGAGTCATTCTACTGCGGCTCGGACGCTATGCGGTCGGCGTACTGCGGGGGACAGACTTAGTCTCCACCAAGACCGCCGGACGCTACATGAAAAACCGCCACCGCGCCGGTGGGCAGTCGCAGCGTCGCTTCGAACGCAGCCGTGAACGCCTCATCCGTGAGTTGTACGACAAGACTTGCGAGACGGCAAGTACGATCTTCAAACCCTATGCGAAGAGCCTTGACTACATCTTGCTAGGCGGCGAGAATGCCACACTGTCCGGCTTCACGGAACGCTGTCGCCTGATGCAGTCCCTGAGCGGCAAGACCCTCGCACGCCGCCTAACCATCGACCACCCCAATCAGAAGACCCTGGAGAACATCGCATTCGAAGCCTGGAAAAGCCGCGTGTACAGTTTCCAGAGCATCCGGTGAAAGGCATCGGCGAACACAGTGCAACAAGACCACGACGAGCACGCTGCACTGACGCACTGAAAAACTGGCAGACCCTACTGTGCCGTATATCCCCCGTCCACGATCAGCGGCGCGCCCGTTACGAACGCAGCCTCGTCCGAAGCAAGGAAAAGCGCCGCGTTCGCAATGTCGTCCGGCTGACCAAGCCGTCCCATCGGATGACGACCCTTCAGCGCCTCGTAAGATTCCGGATTCTCCGTTAGCCTTCGGGTCATGTTCGTCTCCACATACCCCGGACAGATGCAGTTTACGCGGATATTCTTCCGAGCAAGGTCAATGGCAAGGTTGCGCGTGAACTGCAGCACTCCACCTTTTGATGCATTGTACGGATTGAACCCGCCACCCATTCCCACGGGATACCCGACCAGCGCCATAATCGATGCGAGATTAATGATGGACCCACCGCCCGCCGCATCCATCTCAGGCACGGCATGCCACGACACAAGATATGTCCCTTTCAGGTTCACATCCATGACCTTGTCCCACACTTCCTCATGCGAAACTCCCTCGACCCTGCCGCTCACACCGGCGCTGTTGACCAGCACATCAAGCTTGCCGTAGGCGTCAACCGCGGCCTGCACCATCGCCTTAGCATCGTCACTGCTCACCACATCGCCTGCAACCGCAGTTGCCTCGCCGCCGGCCTCCCTGACTGCCGCTACCGTCTCCACGGCTGAAGCCTCACTAAGGTCCGAAGCCACAATGCTTGCGCCCTCTGCCGCAAACCTCAGCGCCGATGCCCTTCCGATGCCCGAACCGCCTCCGGTTATAAGCGCAATCTTGCCTTCCAGTCGCATATCTATTTCCTCGCCTGCTTCTATTGCCTACTTCTATTGGATCTTACTTGCCCTCGATCTCGAAGTACTCTCCGGACCTGTAAGTCTGCCAGGTGCCGAGACCATACAATGTGACACTGCCAGCCCCGAGCACGCGCCACCCCTCGTCCTCCCTGAAGCATCCGGTCGCTCCGTCAATGCCGATCAGCGTGATCTCCTCTGGCGTCTCGACCGCCACCTCTCTTACCGTCTGGCTCTTACTCGCTCGCTCGTGGTGTGGAAGCACCGCTATTCCCGGTACGATTCCAAGCGCGCCTCCCCACTGACGGAAGCGCATCCGCTCGCCCATCACCATTGCCCCCGCGCTGGAACCCGCCAGGATCATCCCGCGCTCCAACCCCTCCATCAGACGGCGCAGCAGCAACGACCCGCGCAGCACCTCCAGCAGGTGCGCGGGATTGCCGCCCGAGAGATAAACGATCTCAGCTTGCTCTACCTGCGCGGTCAATTCATCGTTGTTGGCGTCCTCGCCGGTTAGCACCATGAGAGGTGACGCATCCGCCCCCAGCGCATCGAACTGCTGCACTCCGTGCCTTGCCGCCAACTCCGGCCTCGACATTGCCGCCGCTGTTGGCACAATCAGAACCTTCGGCCGCACATATCCCGTAGCCTCGATCAGTTCATTGTCCATCTGTCGGCAGCTAGGCAAGAACTCGTCACCACCCACCAATGCAATCTTACCCACCATCTACTTAGTCTCCTCCGGTTCGGAGAATGTAAGTGCATTCGCCGGGTTGCCCACCAGAATACTGTCAATCGCCTCCTGGCTGAAGCCCCTCGCCCTCATCCTCGGCACGATGCGCCCAAGAATATACGCATACCCGTGCCCGCCATACCGCTCAAGCCTGTTCTTCGTACAGATGTCGTGCGCCACCAGGATCTTGTGCTCGTAACCCTGCGCCGCAATCCAAGCGATGTCGTCCATCCGCTTGCCATCCCCCGGCATATCTATCGCAGGATTCGCCCCGTAGTACGACTCCTCCGACCCAAACAGGTCCCACTCCATATAGCACCCGCTCTCCGCAATCTTCTGCAGCGTGTCGTGCAGGAACACTGTCCGGTCCAGGTGCCCGATAATCGTGCGCTCCAAGTCCGCCCCCGCCTCTCTCAGCACCTCGATAATCTCAAGCGGCGCAGTCTCGTCTCTGCCAGGGTGAATCAATATCGGCGCGCCCGTAATGCGCTGCGCCCGTGCCGATGCCCGCAACGCCTTGCGCTCGTTCGGCATCAGCGGCCAGCTGCATCCGACCTCGCCAATCACGCCGGACCTGTAAGGCGTCCCATCTACTCCATCAGTAACATCGCTAACGATCTGCCTGACAAGGTCATCCTCGCTCAAATCGTCCATGTTCGCCGGATGCGCCGCGTCCACATAGTAAGACGCGCCCATGACAATATTCACGCCCGTTGCCCTCGATATGCGAGCAAGTCCCTCCGCATCCCGCTTGATGCCGATGCTCGTCGCATCCACCAGCGACCCACCGCCGTACTGCTTGAAGATGTTAGCCTCGTCTATCGCCGTGTCCACATCCGTCAGTTGCACATTATCCAGGTTTCGCACACCCCAGTGTCGGATGCGCCCAACTGTCTCTATCGAAACCGGCTCGTAGTAAAACCCCTTCGCGCCTGCCTGCTCCGGCGCCTCGAACACCGGCGACATGTCTATCAGCAGATGCTCGTGCGTCAGGGTTATGCCGAGTTCCACGGGCGCAGCGGGCCCCAGCACCGTTTGCACCTTGCCCGCAATGTTAAAGTCCGCCATGCGCACCCTCCACAGTTCTGCAGGAACCCATGTTTCCTGACAGGCGCAATCTGTAAGGCTCCGACCAATACTTCTAGCCGCGCCACTCAAACGCCAGCGTCGCATACCGCACGAACACCGCGCCACCCGGCCTTGCGATTGGCCCGTTGATTGCCAGCAGCGCGAGCTTATGTTTCTCACCAGGCTGTGGGTCCCCGGTCACTACGACGCGCTGCGGTATATTGAACCCCTGCACTGTGCCCTTGGACATGTCCAACTCGCCGTCAATCCACACCTCACCGTAGTCGTCGATGCAGGTCTCGAAAAGGCAGTTCGTTCCTCGCACATCCCGTCCACCGATGGTCTCCGGAATCGTAATCTCGATCCTGTACCAGATGAAAGAAAACCCGTGCGAGCGCCATTCGGCGAGATCGTCACAGACTTCCCACTCCGAATCATCGTAGTCGGGCAGTCGGGCAGGGCTGCCTTCGCTCAGTGCGACAAGTCCCTCGTTTGGCTCGCCCGGCACCAGCCCAACAGCAAACCGCCACTCGCCATCCACCGCCTTCAAGTCGCCCGCATTCTGCAAGTCCAAAGACGCTCTCGCCATTTCTCGCCTCCTAGAATTTCATCACTGCAACTATATTCTATACCGCCTATCCTGTACATCCATGTTGGTGATAACATGCTCTAATCCTTAGACGAGGTTCAGAAAAATGCCAAAGACAGCGGACGCGGTAATCATCGGTGGCGGCGTTATGGGATGCAGCATCCTTTACAATCTGGCCGATCAGGGACTTACGGACACCCTCCTGCTGGAGCGCGATGTCCTGGCTTCCGGCTCCACCAGCAAGTCGCAGGCGATCCTGCGCATGCACTACTCCAACGAAGTCACTTCCAGCCTAGCCTGGCAAAGCCTGGAAATCTTCAAGAACTTCGAGGAGCTGACCGGCACGCCCTCCGGTTACACCCGCACAGGCTACTTCCTGATAGTGGGCAGCGAAGACAGACAGGCAATGTACGAGAACGTAGCTATGCACCAGCGACTCGGTATCGCCAGCGAAATCGTCTCGATTGAGGACATGCGCGAACTCGCTCCCATGCTTGCTGTCGAAGGCGACGAATACTTCGCCTACGAGCCGGAATCCGGATACGCCGATCCATACTCCGTAACGCTGGGCTTTGCGACTCGCGCAAGAGAGATGGGCGCGCAGATTCAGGACGGCACCCCCGTAACCGGCATCGAAATCTCAGGCGACAAAGTGTCGGCAGTGCTGACTGCTGATGACCGCATAGAGACCGACACCGCAGTTGTCGCCGCGGGCCCCTGGAGCGACCGCCTCTTGACCGGCGTAGGCGTCGATGTGCCAATTCGCCCTCTGCGCCACCAGGTCGTAGTGCTGCGCCGTCCACCCGGACCCGATGCCGACCACCCCATCGTCGCGGACAACCTCAACGGCTTCTCCGCGAGGCCCGACATCGGTGGTCTTACTATGATAGGGGCGGGTGAGGAAGAATACGTGGACGCCGACACCTTCAACCAGGGCGTGGACATGGATGTCGTTCAGCCCGCATTCGAGGGCATCGTCAGCCGAATCCCGGCAATGTCCCGCGCAGTATTTCGCGGAGGCTGGTCAGGCGCGTTCACCGTAACTCCCGACTGGCACCCCGTGCTCGACCGCATCGAAGGTATAGACGGCCTCTACTGTGCTGTGGGATTCAGCGGCCACGGCTTCAAGGAATCGCCCATGATCGGCAAGGCGATGGCAGAGCTGATCACCAGGGGCAGGGCTGAATGTGTGGATATCTCGATGCTCAACCTGAAGCGCTTCGAGACGGGTGAACTGTTGCGCTCCCGCTACGCCATGCAAGTCCTCGCCTAAAGCAATAGATAGACCAATGGCTCTTTTCTGACATCCCTTGCAGGGAATAGGGCAGAATGTCTAAGGCACCGTGTCAGCCAGTGTCGGAACCGGCTTCAATTGCGGCAATCTGTTCCTCCACATTGCCAAGCATGATGTAGTCCTCCTGCACAATGCAGTAGCACCGTTGCACATAGAGCATGGTCAATCTCCGCGCGTCATCGCTGCCATGCTTTATGCCCTCCACAATGCGCTCGGTCTTGTGGTCAAATTCCAGATGCCGTGACAGCATGGCGATGTCCGTCTCGGCCTCCTTCACCAGCGCTTCCTCATTGCTATCCACGGCAAATCGCAGCTTGCTCACCAGCGAAGTCAACTCGCTCAGCTTGTCGCCGTCGCTCATCAGCCCGTACATCACCTCGTTGATGCCTACGATTCCCTCCTCCAGCGCACCCTCGCCCGATGAAGATTCAACTGCCGCCGGCTGGCCCACAGTTTCGTTGTACATCTCCGTATATTTCTGCACCGCCTCGCCCGCAGCCATCATGATTGAGCCTAAATCCGATGTATTGAAAGTCCCTGCGAACAGCACATCGTCATCCCGCATTTCTGCCAGCCTCTGCACCAGCTCGAAGCTATCCATCTGCTCAGGCGCTGGTGGAAACGCGAATGCCGACAGGTCCTGCATGCTCGCCTCCGGTATCTGGCTCATCAGGAACGGGGGAACATACTTCGTAACATCCACCGTAATCGGCAGAATCACGATGTAGCTCGCCCACACTTCACTGGGATCCAATGAGCTCTTGAAATACACGAAAGCATGACCTTTGGGCGCATTTTCGCTACCCCTCTCGAACAATATGTCCATCTATTCGTCAGCCTCGCTTGTCAAATCAGTCTTACAAGCCAATTATACGCTAATATTACAGCGAGTTTTCTACCTTGTGCAGTATGTCTAACGATGGTGCCTACTTGTTATAATTGGGACAGCCATCATTTCACTAAAGAGGATGAACATTGCTGATAATCAATCCGGATACTTACCGTACCTTCATCAAGCCCTTGCTATTCCGGCTTTCACCGGAAACTGCTCAGTCCCTGTCACACATTGCCTTGAAGCAGCGCCAGATCTGGCGCGCGGCAGAGCCGCTACTGAATGTGGACAACTCGCGCCTTGAGGTTGACCTCGCCGGCATGAGAATAAACAATCCTGTTGGACTCGCTGCAGGATACGACAAGGACTGCGAGTCACTTCCATCGCTCGCCTCGTTAGGATTCGGCTACCTGACCTGCGGGACAGTTACCGAATTGCCTCGAGCGGGCAACCCATCACCGCGCGTACTGCGCTACGAGAGCGACGAAGCTCTGGTAAACTCACTCGGCTTTCCCAGCAAGGGCGTGGAGCACACCGCTACCCGGCTGGAACAGGCACTTCCTCTGCTGAACGGCACACCGGTTGTCGCCAGCGTATCTGGCGTCGCGCCGGACGAGATCCTGCGCTGCCATCAGCGCCTTGAACCGCTTGCGTCAGCCATCGAAGTCAACATCAGTTCCCCCAACACTCTGGGCCTGCGCATCTTCCAGCAGTCCGAAACGCTGAGACAACTTCTGTTAGGGCTTAACGACCAGCGAAGCAAGCCGCTGTTCATCAAGCTCCCTCCATACTTGGTGACACCTTCGATCGGCAGCGAGCAGAAGGACATGGTCCTCAGTCTCGTCAATGTCTGCGCGGAGCAGGGTGTTGAGGCAGTAACCGTTTCCAACACCTGGCCCGTAAGGGATTCGCGCCTTGCCGTAGGGGCGGGCGGTCTGAGTGGCAAACCCGTATTCGCCGACATGCTGCAGATGGTCGCCGATATCAGGGCTGAAACCGGCAGCAGTATGGCGATAAACGCCTGCGGCGGTATATTCAGCGGCGCCGACGCGTTAGCCGCAATTCAGGCCGGCGCAACCACCGTCCAGATCCTCACCAGCCTCGTTTACAGGGGCCCCGGCATCGTCCGCCGCATAAACGAGCAGATGCTCTCCCTCATGGACCGTGAGCACATGCCCGCCCTCACTTACTAGTACCCGAATTCTAACGCCCGAAATCGCAGCGCGGACGCTGGATTCATCAATCCGGCGTCCGCGCTCTTTCATACATTTGCTGTCAGAATATTCTCGACAGCTGCGACCAGTCTTCCTTCTCCTCTATGCTACGGGCCAACTGAGAATATCCCCCAGCACACTACCGTGCTGTCTTCACGCTGGATTGCGCAGGCTCCATGATCTCCTGTGCTCACGGACTTGAACCTGCCCTCCGGTGGCGTTGCCTTGCCGTGTTCGTTCGAGCCCCAGCATGTGATCGTTCCATTCACATTCAACCCGCAGGCGTGGTCGGAACCGTAGCTGACTTCGATAAATCCGCCCACTCGCGGGTCGGGTAGCCGTGATGTTGCCTCGACGCTGAGAGTCAGGGTGAAGCTTCCCGTAACCCCTGCATCGAACGTTGTCGCCTCGATCGTATACTTACCGGCGGACAGATCTTCAACCTCAATCAGCGAGTCAGTATCTGACCCCGGAGCGACGTCGTCGTTCTCATACTTCAGGTCGCCGCCCCTGCCAAAACCTTCAGTCAGGTAGAGGTACGTATCCGCCTCGTCGGATGTGAGCGAGATCGAAACATTGCTGTCTTCTGTAATCTCGAAAGTATAGTAGAGAGCAGACCTGTCAACAGAGCTCTGCCCTGACGGTCTGTCAGATACGCAGTCCTCGGTCCAGGTCCCCTCAATTTCGAGTTCATCCGAATCGTCAATCTCCCCTAAATCCTCGAGGCAAGGATCGTAAGGCACATCCGCGGCCGGTAGCCGCGCGAAGCCATACCCCCATGTATAGTCCGGCCCCTCCTCACCCAAATCGACAGTGTTAGACCTTATATAGTTCGCAATGTCCACAGCATTGCTGTCCGGATTCAGTTGCTTGGCAAGTGCGGCCATTCCCGCCACATGTGGGGAAGCTTGGCTTGTACCGAAGAACGACCGAGCATATACGACCGAGTACGCGCCGTTCGATCCGACAACATCCGGCTTTATTGTGTCCACATCCGGCGTGACGGGACCCTGGCTGCTGAAGGTCTCAATTTCGGTCGGCTCATAGACCCAGGAAGCACCCACGGCAAGCAATCCGGGGTTGCCGCTCTCTGCCGGTGTACCTATGCTTCCGGCGGCGGTGGCATATTCCAAGTCCTGCTTGGAAAAGGCATTCAACTGAATCCAGTCAGGAGTCTCTCCCGAATAATGCCTCACTGATAAGCAATATACCGCCTTCTCCTCTGCTGTGAAAATAAACACTTCGCGAGGCAGTGGGAACTCGGGTTGGAAACTGTCACTTGCCGCGACGCGCTCGCCCGTATCTTTGTTTACTAGCCAGATGTCCAGGTCACTTTCTGGATCCCCAGGGAGCCAGTTATCTTCCCATCTCAGTTGTCCGACAAAGTCTTCATCTGCTCCGAGCTGTACGTCGTTGCACTCATCATCGTCGGTGAAATTGTGAACACCGTTCCCGTCAGGATCTGAGTACGCTCCGCTCCACGTTGCCTCCGCGTTATTACCAGCGGAATTCACCCAGGTCATGTTTGTCGCAACAGCGAGGTTCACTGTGTTCAGCGGGCTGATTATACTGTACGTGCTTCCATCTCCGGGGCCGCTCCATATCCACCCCACCGAGTGGTTGATGACGTCCACCCCCTCCGAAGCCATCCATCTGGTCGCAAACCTCAGGTCTCCCCATGAGGCAGGGTTGGCGATGTAATAGGTTGCTTCCGGCGCAATGTCATACGCCGATTCAGTGACCGCACTGCCGTGGAAGCTGTCAATTTCACAGTCTTCTATGTCACTGGTAACCGTCCCGAGGTCAGTGAAGCAGAGCGCGCGTACCTGCTCCGCCGCAGGCAACTCCAGCCCCATCAGGTCCTGGAATCCCCTGAAGCCGGTATCGATTATGCCGATTTTCATTCCCTCGCCCTTCACGCCGGCGAGATGCCAGATATCTGCTCCGTGCAATGAAACTGCTGGGCTGGTCAACGTTTCCTGTGCCGCCTGAGGCGGGATAATCGTGCTAACGTTGATAACGCCTTCTTGCTGCGATAAATTCCCAAGCATCGTGACAAGCACATACGCCTCGATGCTGTCCACTTCGGCGAATCTGACGGAGGCCCCACTCTCATTAAGGTATTCCGTTACAGAATCGAGATGTGCCTCCTCCACAAAAACCGTCACCGCCACCGACTCGTCATCGCTGATCGGAGCTGCCGAAGCCGCAGAGTGAGCAGTCGCAAACCCGCTCTCCACCTGCTCCACCAGATCGTTCAGTATAGAGTCCATGTTCCCATACTTCGGCAGGTTGCTCTTACCTTCAGGGGGCGTAACATCCACATCAGTGCCACTGCCTTCCGGCGTAGCAGTGGGCGCTGGCGTCGGCGTATCTTCCGTTTGCGCCGAAACTCTCGTCCCCTCAGTGCCCGAAAGCACTACAAATAATAACGCTGCCGACACCGCGACAGCGAAAATAAAGACTACTATCTGCTTCCAACCCCTGAGCGCCGTCAAGTTTCGCAATTCACCGATCTCCATTCATTGTTCTTATCAACCATTTAACAAGGTATAAGTCTACCAATTAGGCTCACACATCATCAACCAAAAGAGTCAGGACTTGCATCTCGGTTTCAATGCACCGTCGACCGGCACTATACAATCTGGTGAATGGTAGTGAAAAAGCATCGCCTACGCCCCGGAGGTCCTGTCGACGCACAGCGGCGCAATTGCTAATCGCGCACTCCCAAGCAAACCAACCAGAGACAGTTAGCCCGCCTGCCGAAGTAGCTCATCCACTTCCGCCCGATACGGCATCGCACCCTGTGCGCCCGGCTTCGTCACCGCAAGCGCACCCGCCGCCGCTCCAAACCTCAGCGCGTCATGTAGCCCGCGTCCCTCGGAAAGCGCAACCGCCAGCCCCGCTCCGAACGCATCTCCCGCAGCCACGCTATCTACCGCATCCACGTTCATAGGAGGCACATAGTACTGCTCACCCCGCGTAGCGCCAAACACACCCTCGTAACCCATCTTCACGATCGCCGCTCCTGCGCCCCGTGCCAGTAGTGCCTCCGCCGCCAACCGCGCGCTGCTCACATCCGTAACGCGGATGCCCGTCAGCTCCGCCGCCTCCGTCTCGTTGGGAGTGAGGAAATCTGCAAGGACAAACCCCTCAGCGGGCATATCCGCCGCGGGAGCCGGGTCCCACACAACACGAACCCCTGCATCACGCGCAAACCTTGCAACCGCAAGCGAAACCTCAGGCGGCGTCTCCAGTTGCAGCATCAGTGTGTCCGCACCCTCCATCGCGAGCTTTGCCGCCTCCATCTGCGACTCGTCACTCGCCCTGTTCGCCCCGTACACCTCGGCTATGATGTTCTGTCCTTCGTCGTCCACCATTATCACGGCGACACCCGTGCTGTTTGCAGGATCGAGCGCCACACCACTCATATCCACGCCCGCCGTTCGCATGCTATCCAGGAGCGAACGACCAAAATCGTCATCGCCAACTCTGTCAACCATCCGCGTCTCTGCCCCAAGCCTTGAGACCGCCAACGCCTGGTTCGCCCCCTTGCCGCCTCCCGCCATGAAGAATCCGTCCCCATGCACCGTCTCGCCCGGTTCAGGCATTCTCTGCACTGTGGCGACCACATCCATATTGATGCCGCCCAGCACCACGATCTTCGGTCTCTCTCTTGTCTCCGGCGATGCCATATCCGCTATCCAATCAGACCTTCATCCAGCAATTCTTCGAGTACCCGCGCGACACCGTGCTCGGCAAACGATGGCGCTATCCTGTCTGCGACCTCAAGCGCCTCTGGAACCGCGTCCCCAACGGCAATGCCCAGGTCCACCCACTCGAGCATCTGTATATCGTTGTACCCATTGCCGAACGCAATCGTCTCCGAGCGTCGTATGCCAAAATGCTCACACATCCACGCCAGAGCGTCTTCCTTGCCGCCCCTGGGATGAAGTATCTCGCAGAAATACGGCAGCGACCGCGTCACCAGAACCTGCTCCGAAAGCCGCGGCTTGATGCTGCGTTCCAGATGTTCCACGGCATCATCGTCGCCCACGACCACAAACCGCGTCAGGTCGAGTTCCGCCACTTCCCGAAGGTCCCCCACGAGCTCAACCTCGATCTCCGTTCGTTGCCCGTACGATTCCGCCCACTCGCTCATCCTGTCTACATACATTCCGCCATGGACATATCCCACCGCCTGCAGTCCATCCGCAGATATATGTCCCTCCAACGCATCAAGCGCCGACAGCGCCATGTCCGCAGTCAATGGACAATGGCGAAGCACCTCACCGCTGGAAGGGTAGGCGACGTATGCCCCTTGCGAGGTGGCGATCGGAACATCTATGCCCAGCGCCTCGCAGTTGGTGGCAGCCGAACCAAATGCTCTGCCCGTCGCCAGCGTTACTATCGCTCCGGCTTCTCGCGCAGCTTCAACCGCTCTGCGTGTTCTTTCTGCGATCGGACTGCCCATGCTCCGAATCGTGCCGTCAATATCCAGCGCTATCAGCTTGTATCCCATTTCACCACTTCAGATCGTGCTAGAATTGCCGAACTTCCATCGATCCCAATAGAAACCCTCAGGACTATGAATCACATGAACCTGCTGAAACGTTTGCCCCCACGCCTTATACTCTGGCTCATATTGCTGCCCGTAGTAATCTACATCCTCATCACGGCGATGCGTGACAGCAACTGATGCATCTTCCTACCTATTGAGTTGGTCGAAGGTGGTTCCCGGCTTAATTCCGCGGTTCCACATAGTCCGGGACGACCAATTATCAGGCGTCCCTGATTTCCACCACCATCTCGATTTCCACGGGAATGTCATTCGGCAGCGATGCCATCCCGACCGCCGACCGCGCATGCCGCCCCTTCTCCCCGAACACTTCCACGAGCAGGTCTGAGCACCCATTTGCCACTTGTGGCTGCTGGTTGAACTCCGGCGTGCAGTTGACCATAGACAGCAATTTCACAATCCGCTCTACTCTATCCAGGTCCCCCAGCGAACTCTTCAGCCGTGACAGCAAGTTTATGCCAACCAGTCTAGCCGATTCGTAGCCCTCTTCTTGTGTCAGGTCTTTGCCCACCTTGCCATTGGGCGTGCTGCCGTCCTCCCGCTCCGCAGGGCCCAGACCTGCCACGAACAGCAGGTTGCCGGTCTGCACTGCCGGCACATAGTTTGCTATTGGTTGTGGGCTTTCCGGTAGTGTGATGCCCAGTTCTTCTAGCCGCTTCTCGACTTCCGCCATAATTCAAAACCTCCATTCCTAATGCGGTCCGCATTCTATCGGATAAACCCAGCCCGCATTCTATCGGATATTGAGAGTCGATTACCAGATTGTTGGGATTTTCCTGCTAAGTAGTTTATGCTTATGAGCGCGGGATAGGTCTCAATTTACACCTGTCATCCTTCATAAGTACCCATATTTGAGTCTCAAAAGACAGTGAAAAAGTGACCTATATTGAGACTCGCCCTCATTAAGCGCCCTGGTCCGCTCGGTATCTTCGGTTGAGTAATTGGGACTTGACAGATGTAAATGAGCCTGAGAAAATGTTCGCTAACAGAGATTAGGTCGCAATTAGTTTTGGCAGGAAGTGAGACTGGGTATCATGACTACTGTACTGACATCGCGCCCGGACATCATGGCAATTCTGGAAGACAGAGGCTATCGATCGACCGTGCCGAGGCGGGCGATAGTCCATGTCATAGAGGATATGCAAGAAGGGTTTACGGCGGAGGATGTGGTCAAGAAACTTCCCGGTGTTGGAAGGGCGACCGTATTCCGCACGCTGAAGCTTTTCCTGGAAACCGGAATCATTTGTAGGCTAAATCTCCTCGATGGCGCCCCCAGGTACATGCTCTCACGCGTTGAGCATCACCACCATACGGTCTGCGTTCGATGTGGAAAGGTGGGAGAGTTCCGAGCTGCGACAGTTGAACGCCTCATGAGAATCATTGGCGACGATTTGTCTGGTGAGATAGTCGGTCATCGCATCGAGCTTTATGTAATCTGCGAGCAGTGCCTAGGAGATGGCGCTATATTACCTAACAATATCCATGCGAATCTACACTCTCACGCATAACTGAGACTGAATATCGTTAATGTCGTTTCAATCGGCCATCTTTTTCTTGAGCGAAGCGGTTACCCTGCCTCACTCAAAACAATAAAAGTTTATTGGAGTATTATTGAGAATGAGTATCATTAGTGGCAGGTCATTTAACGTTCTGTCAATTTGTCTGGTAGTTCTTCTGTCCTTAGTCGCCTGTTCGGATGGTGCGTCCACCCCTGCGCCCGAACCGGCAACCCAAGTTCCGGCACAGGCGGCTCCCACAGCAGTCCCACCCGCACAGGCGGCACCCACAGCAGTCCCGCCCACAGCAGCCCCACCCGCACAGCCGGCCCCGGCTCCCGTGCCTGAGGTCATGGCCGAACCAGTAAGTGTCGTAACCACCACTAACATTGTCGCGGACTGGATTGGCAATGTTGGCGGTGACAGGGTAGAAGTCCTGAGTCTTCTACCTGTCGGCGCGGACCCACATGCATACCAGCCGGGCGCGCAGGATGTCGCCGCCATCGCGGATGCGGATATGGTCCTCGCAATCGGGTTGGGCTTGGAGGAATCCTGGCTGCACGAGCTGCTGCAAAATGCCGCCCGTGACGAATCCTCGATCGTGGAAGTTGCAGAAATCATCGACCCCATTGAGTTCGGAGAAACCCACGCTGAGGATGTTGAAATCCTTGAAGAAATCAGCCTCGTCGTTCACGAGGTGGAAGAAGGGGAGATCAGCGCAGAAGAAGGATTGATGGAAATTCAGGAAGCCATCGAAGCTGCCGAGGCGAGGGCGGAAGAAGAGGAAGCGGAAGACCATCACGAAGACGAAGAAGACGAGGACGAAGAGGAAGGCCACGACAATGGCGATGTAGATGGGGAAGATGGCCAGATGCACCTTCCCGAAATGGTGATGGAACTGATCGCCCAGGTAGAGTCCGGTCAGTTTGATGCTGATGCAGCCATAGAAGAGATCGAGCATCTGACCGAAGAAGGAGAGGAAGAGCACGACGATCACGGTCACGGAACAAACGACCCGCACTTCTGGTTCGACCCGATTCGCGTCAAACTCGTGGTCAACGACTTGGCCGCTCGCCTGTCCGTTATCGACCCGGACGGAAGAGACATATATACATCAAACGCCGCGGCGTACAATGCCCAGCTCGACGATCTACACTCCTGGACTGAGGAACAGGTTGCCATAGTCCCCGATGATCACAGGTACCTTGTGACTTCCCACGAGAGTTTCGGATACTTTGCCGAGGTTTACGGATTTGAGGTAGTCGGTGTAATCCTGTCAACCACAACTGAGGTGGAACCCTCACCGGCTGACCTCGTCGAATTGACCCACGAGGTCGAAGAGTATGGGGTGCCAGCGATATTTGGTGAAACGACCGTAAGTGACCGTCTCGCCGAGTCCATCGCCAGTGAGTCCGGCGCGGAACTTGTCCGCCTCTACTCCGGTTCGCTCGGTACTGAAGGCAGTGGCGCTGAAACATACCTTGAAATGGTTCGCACGAATGTGGAACGAATTGTCGACGCCCTGAAGTGACCTTGTTTCTTGACCTGCATGGGCCGCTTGCCGCTTTCCCTCCACGGCAGCGGCCTATGTGCTCAGAACTTAGGAGGTGATGCCCGGTGACAAATAACATAGCCCAGTCAGAGGCGGCACCGCTTAATGCCGTAGGTGATAGGCTCTTTGAAGCGGGTATATCTGTCGAGGATGTGACCGTCGTGCGCGGTGGACATACCGCGCTGACTGACGTAACTTTCTCGGTCGGCGCCGGGACGCTCTTGGGCGTTCTCGGACCCAATGGCGCAGGCAAGAGCTCGCTATTCGGCGCGATCGCCGGGACCCTGCCCATAGCAAAGGGTAATGTAACACTCCACGGGCTCGCGGCTCTGTCCAGCGCGCTCGCCTATGTCCCGCAGAGAGATAGCATCAACTGGGTATTTCCCGCGACGGTGGTAGATGTCGTGATGATGGGCAGAAACTGGAATGTCGGCTGGTTGCGCCAGCCAGGCAAGGAAGACAGGGACATGGTCCAATTCAGCTTGGAGCGTGTAAATCTCTGGGAACACCGCAACGACCTGGTTACCGAACTCTCCGGCGGCCAGCGTCAGAGAGTCTTCATAGCGCGTGCGCTAGCACAGGAGGCAACCATCATCCTGCTCGACGAGGCTTTCAGCGGTGTCGATGTCGGCGCCCAGGAGGGCATCGTAGAAGTTCTACGCTCACTCAGGGATGAGGGCAAAATAGTCCTCCTTGCTACACACGACCTTACCAATCTCGCCGAACGCTTCGACAGGGTACTTTGCATCAACCACCACGTATGCGCCTATGGGCCGCCGGACGAAGCGTTCACCCCGGAGGTGCTGGAAGAGCTTTACGGTTCGCACGGAATCGAATTTGCAGCTGACCACTTCAGGCACCACCACCACGCATAGCGGAGATCTAATACAGATTCTGGATCGGATAGCAATCTTGACTGACTTACTCTTGCCCGGGGAGTGACGCCATGGATTCCAGACTGAACATTGTAAATATCGCCATATTCGCTATTCCTGTATCAGTTATCGCCTTCATGGTGCTCCTCGTATTAATACGGTCAGTAGCTGAAGCGGAATCCGAAGTCGGTGCAACCGCATACGCCAATCTCGCATCTCCTGATGGCACGCCTGTGGGGACTGTCACAATGGTACAAGGACCGGATGGCATTCTTGTTCAAGTCCAAGCCGAGAACCTGACGGTGGGCGGTCATGCGTTCATCATCCACGAGGTGGGAAAGTGTACACCGGATTTCGCCGCCGCGGGGGATCACTTCGACCCTGGTGAGTCCAGGAGCGGATTCATTCACCCGAGCTGGAGAGGCGGTGAGCCCCTCGGGTCGCACGGCGGCGACCTGCCTAACATTTACGCGGCTGCCGATGGCACAGCGCGCGCCGATTTCTTCACTGAAGGAATCTCTCTCAACACTGACAGCGCCCACTCAATTTTCGACTCCGATGGCTCGGCAATCATCATTTACGAGAAGCCGGACGCATACGGAGAGGAAGAAACGGACGCAGGAGAGCGCATCGCTTGCGGCGCAATATACAGAAACTGATTCACCCCGCACGCGTGAATCGAAAGCACGGAGCAAATAATGATTGACCTCATTTTAGGCCCCTTTCAGTACGGCTTCATGGTGCGCGCCCTGATTGTATCCGTGCTCGTCGGCGTCATGTGCCCCATCCTCGGTGCCTATGTCGTCACGCGCGGCCGCGCCTTCATGGGAGACGCCCTCGCGCACTCCGTATTGCCCGGAATGGTCGTCGCATTCCTCCTCGGCGTCAGCCCGTTCTTCGCCGCAGTTCCGGCCGGTATCATTATCGCCCTTCTCATGGGCACGGTCAGCAGGCGCACCGGCATCAGCGAGGACACCTCCATCGGCATCGTATTCGCCGGAATGTTCGCCCTCGGCCTCGTTATGCTGTCTAGGGCAAGCAATGTCAATGTGAACATTGAAGACCTCCTGCTCGGCCAGGTGCTCGGAGTCACACAAACCGACGTGTACGTCTCGCTCGCCCTGACGGCCCTCGTCCTGGCAGGCTTATACGCATTTCACCGGCAGCTCGTCTATACTACATTCGACCAGATTGGCGCCTCAGTCGTTGGCATCAAGACAAATCTCGTTGAATATATCCTCTTGGGCCTTCTCGCTCTGGTCATAGTTATAGGCATTCAGGCAGCAGGCATCGTACTGGTTATGGCAATGCTGATCACACCCGCCGCAACCGCCTACCTCCTCGCCAGGAGATTCGTCGGCATGATGGTCGTCGGCGCCCTCGTCGGAGCCGCATCCGCCGTAGTCGGCCTCTACCTGTCCTTCTACGCAGACCTGCCCTCCGGCCCCGCAATGGCGCTTCTCGCAACTCTGATGTTCGCTATTGCAGCAGTCGCCAAGGGCGTTATACCATTGAGAAGCCAGGCATAATCCGAGGTATATTACTTGTCTTCGAATCGTCCAAGCGACACAGTCCGTTACGAACCCGACGAAAACCCGCCAATCCTTGTAGCCGTAGGCACAGGCATTCAGGCAGCCCTCGTAAACCTTGGCGGAATCGTGATCGGCGCGGTCATTGTATTCCGTATCGCCGGACAGCCTGAAAGCTATATCCCTTGGGCGATCTTCGCCGCGCTCATCGTCAGCGGAATCTCCACATTCCTGCAGGCAGTCCGTTTCTGGCGCATCGGCTCCGGTCACATACTCGTCATGGGCACTTCCGGCGCGTTCATCGCGGTCTGCGTAACCGCGCTCGTTGAGGGCGGCCCCGCGACAATGGCGAGCCTCATCGTCATCTCGTCTCTCTTCCAGTTCCTGCTGGCTTCGCGCCTATCGTGGCTTCGACGAATCTTCACACCCGTCGTCTCCGGTACGGTGATCATGCTGATCGCTGTCGCCGTAATGCCCATCATATTCGACACGCTCAAGGATGTCCCGGAGAACGCATCGCCGATTGCAGCCCCGATTGCAGCCCTCTCGACCATCATTGTCATCGCCGTGCTCATTATGCGCGCGCCACCGTCATTGCGCCTGTGGTCACCCATCATCGGAATAATCGTCGGCTGCGCCGTAGCCGCCCCGTTCGGCCTCTATGACCTGAACGCCGTTCTCGAATCTGACTGGGTAGGCGTGCCATTCGGCTCGTGGCCCGGCATAGAATTAACCCCCGGCATTGAGTTCTGGGCGCTATTGCCCGCATTCATCGTCGTAACCCTGGTAGGAGCTATCGAGACCGTCGGCGATGGAGTCGCCATCCAGCAGGTTTCCCGCAGAAATCGCCGCGCCACCGACTTCCGCGTGGTGCAGGGCGCACTCAACTCGGACGGCCTTGGCAATCTTCTCTCCGGCCTGCTCGGCACATTGCCGAACACCACCTACTCATCCAGCGTCTCGCTAACCGAGGTGACAGGCATCGCCTCGCGCCGAGTCGGTGTCGTCATCGGTATCATCTTCGCGGTCCTCGCATTCTTCCCCAAAGCAACCGCGCTGCTCATTGCCATTCCCGCCCCCGTAGCGGCAGCCTACATCACGGTCCTACTCGCGCTCCTATTCGTGCAGGGCATGAGAATGATTATTCAGGACGGAGTTGACCACCGCAAAGCAGCGGTCGTAGGCTTGGCATTCTGGCTTGGCGTCGGCTTCCAAAGTCAGGTCATCTTCTCAGACCTGCTTGGCGGGTTCTGGGGCGTGCTGCTCGGAAACGGCATGACCTCCGGCGCGATTGTCGCCATCCTCATGATGCTGTTCCTTGATTTTACCGGCCCGCGGAGCAAGCGCCTCACATCTGACTTGAACTCGGACGCTCTGATAAAACTTGAGCCGTTCCTGCGCGAATTCGCGTCAGCCCGTAAATGGGAGCCCGAATCTACAGACCGGCTTGCGGCAGCAGGTGAGGAGACCATCGCCGTACTGATGCAGGAAGTGGACGCCGGCGACGCCGACGGTCCCCGCCGTCTCACGGTGTCTGCACGCGGCGATGCGCAATCCGCCGAGTTGGAGTTTGCTACTACTTTGGAGGGCGAGAACATGGAGGATCAACTCGCATATCTCAGTGAGCTGCCCCCAGTGCCCGACGAGCACGAGGTCTCATACCGTCTTCTCTGGCACTACGCGTCCTCCGTGAGCCACCAGAAGTATCACAGTATTGACGTCATCACCATCAGCGTCGAGGCATCGCGATAACACGAACTCCTATTGCCCGATTCCCAAGGGCAACGGAGCCAAGTCCAGCACCTCGTAGCTGTCATCTCCTTCGACTATTCTGAGATGTCTGTCCAGCGGTACATCGTCAAAGGTCTGCCGCACTCCCGACATTGGCCAGTACACCTCAAGTGACACCAAATTCTGCGCCTGCCCCAGGCCAATCTCCTGCGTCAACGTCGATGACCCGAAGCTGCTCCCGTTGCTTACTGTGCTGTGTACGCTTCTTGAGGAGCCATTGTCATCCACGACCGTCACATCGATTTGCGCTCCAATCGCAGCGCGATTCGACTCGGTTCCGACCAGCTTAATCGAAAGCCAGCGATTGCCATGTCCGGGATTCTTATACAGCGCATTAACGAACCCGTCACCCGGAAAGAACCCGCCAACCTGCATCAAGATGTCCTGATCCCCATCCCTGTCTAGGTCTCCGAACGACACGCCATGCCCCTTCTGTAGATGTCCGAATCCACCTGAAAAGGTTACATCCTGGAATGTCTCGCCCGAATCATTCCTGTACGCCACATTCGGAGCAATAGCGTCGTACGACGGAGCGCCGGTTCCCAATAGTAAGTCCAAGTAACCGTCATAATCGAAGTCGCCAAAGTTCGCTCCCATCGCAAGATGCACACGCCACAGTCCGGTCTCCCGCGTCACATCCTCAAAGCCTTCTCCACCTAGATTGCGATACAGTCGCGGACGCGCTCCATCGTTTTCGAGACCCAGGTAGTCGGCAGCCACATCCTCGATATCCTCTCCATATCCCGCCACGAAGATGTCGAGCCAGCCATCATTGTCGTGGTCCCAAAACCAGGTAGCGAAGCTGTCCGTAGGCTCCGCCAACCCCAGTTCCGGCGCAACATCTCTGAATGTCCCGTCGCCGTTATTCCGATACAACCTGTTGGCGTCTCCGAAGTTGGATATGTAAAGGTCCGGGTAGCCGTCATTGTCATAGTCCCCCCACGCGCTGCCCTTGCAGTATCGCCAGTTCTGCACACCCGCACCTTGCGCCACATCCTCGAACTGCCCATTGCCGTCATTCCTGAATAGTTGGCTCGGAAACAGCAGAGCAGTTGACTCGGTACCAGCCTCCCTCATGCTTTCGTTGCACGAGAAAAGGTCAAGGTCGCCGTCATTGTCATAGTCAGCCCAAGCCGCGCTCTGGCTGGGATAAGCAGGCTTGGCAAGCCCCACAGCCTCCGTAACATCGCTGAATGTCCCATCGCCACTGGTGCCACCGTTGTTCCGCAGCAGCGACATTCGCATCTGTCCACGCACCTTCATCCAGCCCCCGCGCATGACCAGAATATCCATCCACCCATCGTTGTCGTAGTCAGTCTGTGTGATGTTCAGTCCCCCAAGCTGGTCGCTCAGTCCGGCTTTCACAGTAACATCTTCGAAGGTGCCCTCTCCCTGGTTGCGATAGTAAGTAATCGGTTTACAGGGATCCCAGGTGGAGGTCACCACATCCAGCAAACCGTCATTGTCGAAGTCCTCAATTATGCTGCCACCGGCAGTATTCACCGCATACAGCCCCGCATACGGTGCAATCTCCTTGAATTTGCGGGTGTCGAATGCCGGTTCAAAAGACTCTGGCGGAATCCTATATTCGTCTTGAACGCCTTCCGGATACGACCCAAGCGCCATATGAGCCACATTCAGCAACCACATCGCGCGCCGCGCCACATGGGTGTCGTCTGGTTCCAACTCCAGCAACTGCATCAAGTAACCAACCGCGCCGCTCGCCCCCCGTTCATCCTCGTGTGCAACCGATCTATCGAGCGGCAGCGCGCAGATCAGCCTTCCGTCAGGACTCACGCAGTTGTCCAACTCTCCCATCTTCAGGCTCGCAATCGCCAGCTCCTCCAGAAGTTCCTCCTCGTGATTCACCTCCGGATTCTCCCGCAATTCATCATCGAGTGCTTCCTCAAGCAGTTCAATCGCCTCGCTCGCCTCTCCGAATCTTAGGTGGTCGCGTGCAAGCTCTCGCTTGATGCTCGTCTGCCACGAAAGGGTAGGGAAGCTCGGATTCTCCAATTCCATGGTCAACCTCTCCCGTTGCTGCGTCCCAAAGAATGGATCGCTGCTATTTCCCAGTGAAGTGCAGTATCCGGCAATGTCTGAATTCTCGGAAATTGATTCTTCAGCAGGCTCCACCGTTTCGGGAACTCTAGTGAGGAAAGGCGAAAGGTCCGGGCGTTGCTGGTGCATACATGCCAGCGCAAACACGATTAGGCACGCCGCCGCAACTGCGCCGACCCGCCTGGCATTCTGCTGCCCCCGTATCCAGTCCATACCTTCCGTCCTCGTCAAATTCTCGAAGTTCATTGTAAGGTAGCGATGCTATAATCAGACAGGTATGTCCTCGAATAAAGCGAAGATTGCAGAACCTTCTTCCCCGGCATTGAGGGAAGGCTGGAATAGGGGTGAGATTAGTTGCGCAAAGTAGCTAAGACTGCCCTGCTGCAACCATCTTCCATCAAGGCACTCGGACGCACTCTGGTCGTTGTCGCTCTCCTTTCGGCAGTAATCGGGTGCGCGGAAGTCCAACGCCTTGTACAGCAGCCCACACCCGCTCCATCTCAGGCGCCAATTGAACAAGTACCTCGCTCGGTGCTAGGCAACCGCTCCGAACCGGCTGCACCTACCACGCAAGTCGTTCCATTCACCAATGTCGCCGGCACCGCCTTGAACGGGGATTTCCAGCTCTGGAACGACCGGCCCGGAGTGGTGATTTTCGACTATGACCGCGACGGCGACTTGGACTTCTATGTAACCTCTCGTGGCGGAGAGCCGAACCGGCTCTATCGCAACGCCGGCGATGCCACATTCACGAATGTTGCGGAACGAGCAGGCGTTCAAGCCACTGAAAGCCACAGTACCGGTGCCGTAGCCTGCGACATAGACAATGACGGCTTTCAGGACCTGTATGTCGGCGCTTGGGGCAACCCCGACGACGACCTCGGTTTCCGCTCACCGCAGGAAGGCAACACCGATAGCTTATTCCTCAATGGAGGCAGTGGCGGTTTCATAGACATAACGGAATCAGCATTCGGCGACGCAGTCAACACGCGTTCTGCCACAAGCATAGCCTGCGCCGATGTCAACGGCGACGGCTGGCTCGACCTCTACGTCGGCAACATTCAGGACGATGATTTCCGCACCTTCTCCGACTACAACCACCCCGGTCACTACAACCTCCTTTACCTGAACAACGGTGACCTCACATTCGCGGAAATCGCCCACGATGCAGGCGTCGAAGGTCCCCAGATAAGGATGACCAACCCAGACGGCACCCCCGTAATCCATGAGCACCCCGTAACCGGCAAAAGGTTCGAGGGCTACAATCCTGCCACCCTTGATGGAATGGGCAATCGGGTAGGGGAACCGACAGGCCAGACACACGCCGTCGCCTTCTTCGACTACGACGACGATGGCGACCCTGACCTCTTCGTCGCAAACGACGGCGACCGAATGCACCTCTTCCGCAACGACACCACGGCCGACAGAGTGCGCTTCACGCCCGTAGCAAGAGAGATGGGGATAGACCTCGCAGGCTCATGGATGGGCTTCGCCATAGGCGACTACGATGGAGATGCTGACCTTGACGTCTTTTCCACCAACATAGGCTTCCATCCGCTGCTGCAGGAACCCGTCGAGAAACCGCGCGGCAACTGCGAATATGTCGGCAGGTTCCGCTGGGGTACCTGCGCCCACTTCCTGCTCCGCAACGACGGTTCCGGCCTCCTGCAGGATGTAGCCTCCACGACCGATGTCACCCCCAGCCCTTGGCTGCCACCGGCATCCCTCGATGCCTCCGTGTTCGATCCCGCCCATCACGTACCCACAGGCCTCGCCGCATACGATTTCGGCTTCGGTGCAACATTCTTCGACTACGACAACGACGGCTATCAGGACCTCTACTGGTTCGGCTCCACGCTCGGCAGGGGAGAAGGCCCAGGCGGTCAAGTATTTCCGGCAGCCGGGCGCATGCTCCGAAGCCTCGGAAACGGCGCATTCGACGACATCACCGTCCGCGCCCGCCTCCTCGACATTTCCCGCGTCAACTACGAAGGCTTGGACGACGACGAAGCAGCCAAGAACGACCCCGTCCTGCTCAAGATACGTCGCATTGACACGGCCCTCCACGAAAACGGCAAAGGCCTCGCCCACGGCGACCTCAACGGCGATGGATACACCGACCTAATCGCCACCAACAGCAGCGGCCCGATCTTCTCCGGCCCCTTCGACCCCGCCACTGGAGCAGCCCCCACTCGCCCAGCGCCCGGCCCCATGTTTGTCTGGCTTAACGGCGGCGGCCCAAGCAACTGGCTCACACTGACCCTGAAAGGGCGCATGGCAATCGATCGCACTGGCAGCAACGCCGACGCAATCGGCGCCCGCGTTTACATCACAACCCGCCCCCCCGGAAGCGCCCAACCCCACACACAAGTGCAGGAAGTCATCGCCGGCTCCAGCTACCTCTCCATGGACAGCGTCGCCCTCGAATTCGGCCTAGGACGCGCAACAATCGCGGACCGAATCGAAATCCACTGGCCCAGCGGCGCAACGCAGGTGCTCCAGAACATCCCTGCCAACCAAGTCCTGGAAGTCATCGAGCCGCCAAGCTAAATATCCTGCTTATCCTGTCCATCGATGTTAGTCACCCCGTCCCACGCAGCCGCGGGTCCAGCGTATCCCGCAGCCCGTCCCCAAGCAGGTTCGCGCCAAGCACCGTCAGCGATAGGAACAGCCCCGGGAAGAATATCATCCACGGCGCCAGCTGCTTCAGCAGGTTGGCGTCCCCCATCATATTGCCCCAGCTAGGCACATCCGGCGGCACCCCCGCTCCCAGGAAGCTCAGTCCGGCCTCCACCAGTATGGCAAGCGCGAATACATAAGTCGCCTGAACCGTCAGCGGCGCCACCAGGTTCGGGAAGATGTGCGTAAACAGAATCCGCAGCGGTCTCGCGCCCACCGCCAGCGCCCCCTCCACATACTGCCGCTCCCGCAGGCTCAGCACCGATCCCCGCACGATCCGCACCACGCGCGGCGTCTCAACCACCGACAGCGCAAGCACCACATTCTGGAAGCTCGCGCCCAGCAGCGCCACCAGCGCAATGGCAAGCAGGAATGACGGAAACGCCATCAGCCCGTCCATGAACCGCATCACCACATTATCCGCCAGCTTGTAGTAACCCGCCGTTATCCCAATCACCACACCGCACAGGATAGTCAGGATGGTCACCGACGCGCCGATCGCCAGCGACAATTGGCTCCCGTATATCGTCCGCGAGAACACATCCCTGCCCACGCTGTCCGTCCCGAAGTATGCATTTGATGAAGGAGCTTGCAGCCTTGGCTCGGTGAATAGCTCCTTCGGTTCATCCGTTGCAATGATTGGCGCAAATGCCGCCATCAGTACAGCTAACAATAGGATAAACAACCCAATTGCCATGTTCGGGTTGCCCCGCAGCACGTACTGTAAGGCCGTCAGCCTCTCACGGTTGCGGTCCCAGAATGTCCTCTGGGCTATCGCGGAGCCGCCCATTCCCTGTTCGTCGATCGCCATCAGTACCGAATCCTCGGGTCAAGGTAGCCATAGATAAGGTCAACGACCAGGTTTATCAGCACATACGCCACCGTGAACATCAGGATGACGCCCTGAATAACCGGATAGTCACGCCGGTTGACCGCGTCAACGATCAGCCGTCCTACGCCAGGAATACCAAAGACCGCCTCCGTAACCACCAGCCCTGATACCAACCCGGCAATCCCGATCCCAATGATCGTCACAACCGGAATGGAGGCGTTCTTAAACGCATGGCCAAGCAGCACCGCTTGCTCACTCAGACCCTTTGCGCGCGCCGTCCGGACATAGTCCTCCCGCAGCACCTCAAGCATGCTCGCCCGCGTCATCCGCGCAATCAGCGCCGCCGAGATGAACCCGACCGAAATTGACGGCAGCGTTATGGATTTAATCCACGGCACGATGCCTTCGGAAATCGGAATGTAGCCAAACGCCGGGAACCAGTGCAGCTTTACGGCAAACACCCATATCAGGTTCGCACCCAGCCAGAAGGACGGAATTGCGAGCCCCAGCACCGCGATCACCATCACCACCCGGTCAACCCATGTATTCGCCTTCCACGCCGCCAGTATCCCGAGGGGAATTGCGATTACTATCGAAACCAGCTGTGAGAACACCGCGATGAAAAGTGTCGGCTCAAGCCGCTGCGATATAAGCGTCGTAACCTTGAACTTATTGAATATCGATTCGCCGAGGTCCCCACGCAGAATGTCCGCAAAGTAAATCACCAACTGCTGGTAAATGGGCTTGTCTAGACCCATGTCTTTGCGAATCGCCTCTTTCTGCTCAGGCGTCGCTTCGTCCCCCGCCATCAGGGCAACGGGATCCCCAGGAGTTATGTGGATCAGCGAAAAGGTAACGATCGCCACGACTACAAGCACCGGTACCATTGCCAGCAGTCGTTGTATCGTGTAGCGTCCCATTTTCTGACTCTATATACTCAAAAGCGGGGGTGCCGCAATCCTGCCGCACCCCCGCTCTGCTTGTCTCTTATCTATTGATGTTAGTTAAAGCGTCGGATGAACTATGTCCCCTCCGTCGCTACCTGTCCAGCCACAGGCCCTGCATCAGGATGCGCTTGTGGGGCACATAGCCCTCCACATCTTCCTGCATCGCAACCACGAACTTGAACCAGCCGTACATTATCGTCGCAGGGTCTTCCTCGAAGTAAACCCTCTGGATCTCCTCAGTGATCGCCTTCGCCTCTTCCAGTGAGGTGGAGTTCAGGAAATCATCCCTCAACTGGATTACCTTCTCATTGTGGTAGCCGCCGTTCCAAGCCTGCCCTATGGCAGAGTCAGTGATGGGGTCCAGCGGTCCGCCCCAGGTGTGATAGAAGTGCCAGTCGCCCTCTTCAACTGTATCTCGGGCGTTCGCAGCTTCCTTCCGGGAAATCACTGTCGCCCAGTCGCTGACCTGGAAATCTACCTCAGCACCAAGTGATTCCAGGATCTCCTTGGTAATCAGGGCCGATGCGTAGAAGTCCGAGTAGTCAGTATTCGTCAGCAGCACCATTTTCCCGGAGAAGCCGGTCTCATCGACTGCTTCCTGCCAGAGTGCCCGCGCCTTCTCCAGGTCAACCTCGTAGTACTGCTCCGAGCCTATATCGCTGCCCCACTGCGCGCCGCACGCCCAGAGGCACGGTCCCAAGTCCCAGAGGTCAGGTCCGCCATAAGCGGCGCTCAGGTACTTCTCAGGATCGGTCGCCGCCTGGATTGCGAGGCGGGCCTTCGGGCTTGTCAGAGGTGGGTTTCGCTTGTTTGTGCCTAGCTGCGGCCTCGCCCACTGCGGAATGACCACCGCCTTGATGCCCGGCGAGTTCACGATCGTGTCGTAGAAGTCGTTCGGCAGCCCCTCGGCAAAGTCAGTCTGCTTCGTCTGGAGAGCAGCCAGTTTCGTCGCCGCGTCCGGCACTTCCAGGTTGATCACCCGGTCAACATACGCGATTCGCGCGCCCGCGTCACCGTTAGATTCGTCCGAACGCGGGTTGTAGTTCTCATTCTTGTCCATCACAACGCGGTTGCCGGGAATCCACTCAACATATTTGAACGGTCCCGATCCGTTGTAGTCCGTCATAATGTCCGAGATCGCCAGCGGTTCGACAACTTCCTTCGGCATTACATACGTGGGCAGTGAAACCCAGAAGGGAATCCACAAGCCAAATGGCTTGCCCGGGCTGAGCTTGAATGTAACCTCGTCCACCGCCTCAACAGTTGGCTCCTCGGCGAGATCCCACATCGTCCCCGGAAGACCCGGTGTCGTCTTCCAGCGCAGGATCGAAGCCGTTACATCCTCGCTCGTCACAGGTTGGCCGTCGTGGAACTCCAGTCCCTCACGCAGCGAGAAAGTGTACTCGGTCGCCTCATCATTGACCGACCATGAATCCACCATCTGTTCCTGCGCGACCCTGTCCAGATTCCAGCCGAACGGGTAGTCATACCACTGGTGGACGATAGAATGTGTCACGAATGATGTCTGCCGCGTTGGGTCCAGGTTCGCAACTGATGCCTGAGGTGTCCAGCGCAGAATACCGCCTTGCTTCGGCCCGGTCTGCGGTGCCTCTTCCATCATAGCCTGTCGTACTGGCGTGGCGATGGTTCTGCCAGTCGGCGGCGCAGGGCTGAATACCTGTGCCGATGCGGCAGGTGCGGCAGGTGCGGCGGGCGCGGGCATGGCAGGCGCAGCCGGCTGCTGTGGCGCCTGTGGTGCCTGTGCCTGTGGTGCTGGCGCTGCGGCAGGAGCCGCTGCTTGTGGTGCCTGTGCCTGTTGCACGGGTGCCGGAGCCGAACCGCAAGCCAGTGCCGCAAACATTAATAATATTGAGCCTATGCCCAATAGCAGTGTTATGCGTCTCATATATCCTCCAGAATCTAGACTATAAACCCAAAATCTTTTCATTTTTCAATCCAGTCAAATATAGCACGGCAATCCTGAATGTCAATTAAGGCCTGAAATATAATATATGAATCACCTTGCCCAGTTGTTGCATCCCCGTTACATCTGCACAGGACAAGTACCCTCACATCAGCAAGGTCGAATATCAGAATCTCCCCCTTGACAACCCAAACATCCGTCCGTATCATAGACCAGTTGATAAGTACATTTGTTTGCAGCACAAGTATCATCACCCAGAATCTGTGTCCTTTGTGCCTTTTGTGGCCATTAATCCGACGACTGGAAACCATCGCCAATGTGCAAAACGACCCCATTACAGCACAAAATCCAAGAGCGCACAGGCAACGGCGACCTAATCGCCAACTTCCTCGCCGACACCATCGAGGGCAAATACCCAGACGCCAAATACCACCACAAGCTAGAAGCCGCAAAACTGCTCTCACGCTACGGCTCCCCCGACGACTCATTTCGTCATTCCTGCGCAGGCAGGAATCCAGAGGGGCAGGGCGGGGGGACTGAAAACTCTGAACTGAAAACTCTAAACTCTCCCGTCACCCACCTCGACATCCTAAACTACGACATAGCCCACCTAATCAGGCAGGAAACAGCCGAAGGCCACACCATCGCCGAGTTTCTATCCCACGTAATGACCCGAAGCGACCAGCCCTTCACACCCAAGAAACTCCGCATCAAGCACACAGACCGCATGGCAGCCGCAAAAGAAATCCTGCGCCGAGGCCACGGACACTGGGGCAGAAAGCCAAAGCTCAAAGTCTATGCCGACGATGTCGAAGACAACAACGACTACGACACCCTGCACACAGACCTCGCCAAGAGAATGCGAGAGTACAACGAGCACGGCACAGACGCCATCCGCTTCCTGCTGGACGTAATGAACGACACCAGCCTAGATCCCGAGGAAGGCTACACCTGGCACCACAAGATGTCCGCAGCCCACGAGATAATCCGTCGCGGCTGGAACACCAACTACGACAAAATCACCCCCGAAATGCTGCAAGCCTACTGGCAAGACCAGCAAAGCACCCGTCTCAGCATAGGCCAGAAAAAGCAACTAGCCGGCCTCCCCACATT
>MKWU01001153.1_pt1 | contig 47416 bp, 46 predicted proteins | sample 809101 | NCBI WGS metagenome assembly MKWU01 (sample SAMN05860141, study PRJNA318959) | sponge metagenome | host: Aplysina aerophoba | place: Slovenia: Piran, Adriatic Sea, Gulf of Piran | collected 2013-05-07 | reverse complement strand
GCCGCAGGCCTGTGGACAAGTGGACAGCCGCTCCGCGCCTGACCACTTCCCCACAGGCCCAACAACCTCAACAGAAGCGGTCAATCGATGTGCTAGCAAAACCGGACAAATCTACTTGCTAGCGACAGCGTCAGGCGGTCAGACCCCGGTACCTCCGCGGTTCCGCCCGAACGAACAGGAGTATGTGTGAGCCCGTCCAGGCACGACAATCTTCATATTGGCGGCGCGCGCGGCTTGCACACAGGCGGGCGAGGTCTTCCCGCATCGCTTCGAAACCGTCGACGATGCCGTTCATCGTATCCGCCGGGGTTCGACCGGCCGGACCGCGGATCGCCCCGGCGATGTCCACGACGCCCCGGATCGTCAGCAGGCCGGGCCGGATCTCCCCGCCGTCGCGGCTTTGAAAGGGCACGAGCTTCACCGTCTTCTCTCCGATTGAGGGCCGATCCCGCCGCGGATCGTCGCTCACACCTCGTCGACCATCGCGAAGACGCGCGCCGGCGAACCGTCGAGCCCTTCCAGCCGCAGCGGGATTGCCGCGAGCACGAACGATTCGGCTCCGATGGCGCCGACATTCGCGACCATCTGCACGATCGTCGTGCCGTTGCCCAGCAGCGTGCGGTGGTTCGGCCCGGGGGGCAGGCCCGGCGCCGGCGGCATGCGCCAGAACGGGATTTCCGGATGGAAGTCGATGGCCACCGCGCTGACGCCGCGCTCCACCAGCAACCGGCTGACGCTCACGTCCATGTAGATGACGTCGTTCCAGTAGGCGTCGGTGCCCCATGCCCGGTCGGTCCAGGCGGTGTGGAGGATCGGGATCACCGTGGAGTCGAACGGCACGCCGGTCTCCAGGATCGCTTCCGCGGTGACGCTCCCGCCGGGCTCGATATGCGTGAGCGGAATGACCCGCCCGGGCTTCACCAGGTTCTCCAGCGGGATCTCGTCGACGCTCTCGCCGCCATCGATGAAGTGGCGGGGCGCGTCGATATGGGTGCCGATATGGGTCAGGATCTCGACCTTGCTGGTCATGTGATGGGCGATCTCGATCCCGTCCGCCATTTCGATGCGTTCTTCCGCGAGCGTCGCGACCTGGGCGTCGCTGAGCGCGGTCAGGGCGATGCAGCGCGTCGGGTTCTCCTGGTACTGCGCCAGGCGCGGCATCGGACGCATGTCGCGGTTGATCGGCAGCGTCAGATCGACGATTCGCATCGCTCACCTCGCTCGGTTCGGGGGGGCGCGGGCGCGAGCTTCATCCGCTGCGGTCGCAACGGCGGCGCTGGAGAACGGAGCCCGGTCAGTTCAGGGTTTCGGGTTCCGCCCGCGGCTCGTCGGAGGGCGGGCGACCCTGGGTGGGGCCGGAATGGTGGTGGCAGATCCTCCAGATGCTGCCCTCCCGCACGAACAAATTGGTGGCGAGCAGGAACTGGCCATCGAGCTCCTCGTAGCACGCCACCACCCCGATATCGCCGTTGGCGTAGGCAATGGCGGCGTGACACGAGATGTCGGGCGCGTTGGGGTTGGCGATGATCGCGGCCCAGCTCCGCATCACCGCCTCGCGGCCGATCAGCACGTCCCAGCCCGGGTGCATGCAGACGATGGGCTCGCGTTCGGCCCACATCGCCTCCATCGCGTCCGCGTCGCGGTCTGCGAAAGCGCGGTAGAAGGCCTCGTTGGCGAAGAGCAGCGTGTCGATATCGGACATCCACGGTCCCCCGGTCGAACAGCAGCACATGCGCTGCGCTTTGGCAATCCGGGACCGCCGCCGCCTTGTCCGGTCCCGGGCCCTGTGGTCAAATCCGCTGCCGTCGCGGAGTTCCGGGAGACCGCCATGTTCCTGCGCAACAGCTGGTACGTCGCCGCCTTCGACCACGAGGTCGGACAGGCGCCCTTCGCCCGCACCCTCCTCGGCGAGCCCATCGTGCTCTTCCGCGGGAGCGACGGCACGGCCGCGGCGCTCGCCGATTCGTGCTGCCACCGGGCGCTGCCGCTGTCGATGGGAACGGTGGTCGGCGACAACCTCCGCTGCGGCTATCACGGCCTCGCCTTCGCCGCCGACGGCGCCTGCGTCTCGGTCCCCGGCCAGTCGACGGTCCCGCCCGGGGCTTCGGTGCGGTCCTACCCGGTGACGGAGCGCTATGGCTGGATCTGGGCGTGGATGGGCGATCCGGCGCTCGCAGACCCCGCCCTGCTGCCCGACTGGCACTGGCTCGAATCGCCCGACTGGGAGATGGTGGAGGGGAATGGCGGGAAGCCGTTGCCGATGGGCTGCAACTACGAGCTCATCTCGGACAACCTGTTCGACCTCACCCACCTGTCCTATGTGCACGCGACCTCCATCGGCACCGACGCGATCGTCGATTTCCCCTGCAAGACCGAGCGTCTGGAGCGCTCCGTCCGCATGTCGCGGCTGGTGATCGACCGCCCCGCGGCGCCCTTCTACCAGTGGTGCGGCCGGTTCGAGGGCAATGTCGACCGCTGGTTGATCACGACGATCGACATGCCGTGCTTCCTCGTCAACCACGCGGGCTGCGTCGATACCGGGAGCGGGGTCGACATGCAGGGGGGCCGCCGCGACGGCGGGGTGGAGCTCAAGGTGCTGAACGCGCTCACCCCGGAAACCGCGACCACGACGCACTATTTCTACGGGCACACGCGCAATTTCCGCCTCGGCGAGGAAGAGGTGACGGAAAAGTTCCGCACCAACTTCACCCAGGTCTTTCTCGAGGACAAGGCGATCCTGGAGGCCCAGCAGGCGATGATGTCGGCCGACCCGGACGCGCCGCGGATCGACATCAACGCGGACGGCCCCGGACTCCAGGTCCGCCGGCTGCTGCGCGAGCTGATCGCCGCCGAGCGGCGCGATCCCGCGTCGATCGCCGCGGAATAGGCGGCGGCGATGGCGGCGCTCGACGGGATCCGCATCCTCGAACTCACCACCATGATCACCGGCCCGCTCGGCGGGCAGATGCTCGCCGATCTCGGGGCCGAGGTGGTCAAGGTCGAGAACCCCGCCGGCGGCGACATGTTCCGCAGCTGGCGCGGCGGCACCTACAGCGCCCATTTCCTCGCCTATAACCGCAACAAGCGCTCGATGACCCTCAATTTGCGGTCGGAGGAGGGGAAGGAGATCCTGCTCCGCCTGGTCGAGACCGCCGACGTGCTGCTGGAAAACTTCCGCCCCGGCGTGATGGACCGGCTCGGTCTCGGGCTGGACGCGCTGAGGGCGCGCAATCCGGGGCTGATCTATTGCTCGATCACCGGTTTCGGCGAGGGCGGCCCCTATCGCGACCGCCCGGCCTACGATGCCGTGGCGCAGTCCCTCGCGGGCGTCTCCTCGATGTTCATCGAACCCGAAGACCCGCAGATCACCGGTCCCACCATCGCCGACAACATGACCGGCATCAACGCCTGCTACGGCATTCTCGGCGCCCTGTTCGAGCGCGAACGGACCGGCACGGCGCGCCGGGTCGACGTGAACATGCTCGAATCGACCATCACCTTCATGCCCGACCCGTGGTCCAACCTGATCCAGGGCGGGTTTCCCCAGGGGCCGCATGCGAGGGTCCGGGCGTCGCAGTCCTATTCGCTGCGCTGCTCCGACGGCAAGCTGCTGGCGCTCCACCTGTCGTCGCCGCAGAAATTCTGGCAGGGCGTGCAGAACGCGCTGGAGCGGCCCGATCTCGGCGCCGACGAACGCTTCGCCGTGCGCGAGTCGCGCATCGAGAACTATTTTGCGCTCAAGGCCGAGTTCCAGAAGACGGTGGGGACCAGGGAACGGGCGCACTGGATGGCCAGGCTGGAGGCCGAGGACGTCCCCTTCGCGCCGATCCTCACCTTGCCCGAGGTGCGCGAGGACCCGCAGGTCCGCCATCTCGAGACCTTCTTCGAGACCCGGCACCCGTCGGAGGGGGCGATGACGCTCTTGCGCCGGCCGGTGCGCTTCGACGGCTCGCGCGACGACCAGCCGACGGCGCCGCCGCCGCAGCTCGGCGAGCATACCGACGACATCCTGGGCGAGCTCGGCTACGACGCCGCCGGGATCGGCCGCCTGCGCCGCGACGCGGTGGTCTGACCGGCGCCGCCCGGTTGACCGCGCCGGGCCGCGCTGCGAAAAGGGCGGGCATGGCGAGCGGGGCGCGGCTGTGAAGGTCAGGATCACCGAATATCTCGACATCGACCTCGAGGCCGAGCGCTGGTGCTGCAATCGCTGCGGGCACGACCTCGGCGAGGCGCGCGAGTCCTACAAGCGGGGCTGCCTGGTGCGCGAACGCGATCCCCGCGATATCCATTTCCCGATCGGCCCGAGCAAGGAGTTCAACTTCTCCTTCGATCCCGACTGGATGCGCATCATCGAGTTCTACTGCCCGGGCTGCGCGGTCATGGTGGAGAACGAATATCTGCCGCCCGGCCATCCGCTGACCTGGGACATCCAGCTCGACATCGACAAGCTCAAGAAGAAGCACGGCATCAGGTCCCGCCGCCGCGCCCGCAAGCCCGCCTCCGGCAAGAAGCGCGCCGCCGGCCGCTCCCGGGCCAAGCCCGGGGCTTCGGCGCGCTAGCCGCTTGCGCGAAGCCGGCAAATACGGAAACCTGTCCGTCCAACGCGTCCAATCGAAAACGCAACCACAGGGAGCTCGACCATGAAGAAGTCATTGCTGACGGTCGCCGCCGCCGCGGCGGTCGCGGGAGCGCTGCTCGCCGCGCCGGCGGTGCAGGCGGCGGAGGTCGCACTCAAGGGTATCTCGGCGTGGCCCAAGAACTTCCCCCTTACCCCCGATTTCCTCCGCTTCATCGAATACGCCAACAAGGAAGGGGCGGGGCAGTTCAAGATCACCCATATCGGCGGGCCGGAAATCTCCAAGGCGCCGGCACAGGCCAAGGGGTTCAAGTCCGGGCTCTACGACCTGATGTTCACCGCCGCCAGCTATCACCGCGGCGTCGTCCCCGAGGTCGATGCGCTGTCGGCGACCATGATTCGACCGTGGGATGCGCGCAAGAACGGCGCGATGGACGCGCTCAACATGGCGGTGACCAAGCGCCTCGACGGGATCATCCTGTCGCAGACCGCGACCAGCGTCTCCTTCGTGCTCTATCTCAGCCGCGAGCCCAAGCGGAGCGCCGACGGGATGATTTCGCTCGAAGGCTTCAAGATGCGCTCGGTGCCGATCTATGACGGGTTCCTGCGGGCGCTCGGCGCGACCACCGTCACCGTGCAGGTGCCCGAGATCTACAACGCGCTGGAGCGCGGGCTGGTCGACGGCTTCGCCTTCCCGGAGCTGTTCACCCGGCCGATGGGCTGGCCCAAATTCGTCAAGTACCGCGTCTATCCCCGGTTCTACCAGCTCGAACCCTGCATCTTCATCTCCAACAAGGCGCTGAAGAAGCTGAGCAAGGAGGGGCAGGCGCTGATGCTCAAGCTCGGGCGCGAGTGGGAGCACAAGTCGCACGCCTACTGGAAGCCGCTGGTGACGAAGGAGTCCGAAATCCTCGCCAAGGAATTCGGGCACAAGACGATCACCATGACCGGCGAGGCCGCGAAGCGCTATATCGGCCTGGCCAACAAGGTGCCGATCGAGCGCCTGAAGAAGGTCGATTCAGCGGAGGCCAAGACGCTTTCCAAGCTCTATCACGGCCAGTAGGCCGGATTACCGTCCGCGCGGCCCCGGAGACCGCCTCTCCGGGCCGCGCGGCGGCCGTCCCCCGGCCCGGTTTCGATGAAGCTTCTTTCCAAAGCCTATGACGGGCTCATCGTCGGGCTCGCCATCCTGGCCGGGCTGATGTTGGCGGTGATCTTCGTCGGCATCATCGCCGACGTGTCGATCCGCAGCTTCGGCTACAACGCGCTCCAGTGGTACAGCGCGATCGCGGAATACTGCCTCTTGTTCTCCACCATGCTGGCGGCGCCCTGGCTGGTCCGCCTGAGGGGCCACGTGGTCGTCGAATCGCTCACCATGGCGATGCCGGACCGGGTGCGGCGGGCGATGGCCAGGGCGGTCTACGTGCTCTGCATCGTGCTGTCGCTGCTGTTCGTCTATTACGGCCTGGTCGAGATGGTGCTGGCGCTGGACACGGGCGAGCTCGATCTGCGCTCGATCGACATGCCGAAATGGATCCTGTTCCTGCCGTTCCCGCTCGGCTTCACCCTGGTGGCGATCGAGTTCGGCCGCTATCTGTTCGGCTTCGGGTCCTACTACACCGGCAAAGTCGGCTCCTCGGAGTCGCTCTGATGGCGCTGCTCGGCGAGTGGTACGGCATCGCCGGGTTCCTGGTCGGCATGGTCGTCGTGTTCATGCTGCTCGGCATCCCGGTTGCCTTCGCGTTCCTGACCGCCAACATCATCGGCGCGATGATCTACATGGGCGGGCTCGGCGCGATGCCCCAGATCGTCGTCAACGCCGTGGAATCGGTGACCATCTTCGCCCTGATCCCGGTCCCCCTGTTTATCATCATGGGCGAGCTGTTCTTCCACACCGGGCTCGCCATCCGGGTGTTCGACGCGCTCGATCTCTGCTTCGGCCGGCTGCCGGGGCGGCTCTCCTACATCACCGTCGTCGGCGGCACGATCTTCGCCACGCTGTCGGGCTCGACCATGGCGAATACCGCGATGATGGGCTCGATGATGGTCCCCGAGATGACCAGCCGGGGCTACAAGAAGCACATGTCGATGGGGCCGATCCTCGGCACCGGCGGGCTGGCGATGATCATCCCGCCATCGGCGCTCGCGGTGCTGCTCGCGAGCCTCGCCGAGATCGACATCGGCAAGCTGCTGATCGCCGGCGTGCTGCCCGGGCTGGTGCTGGCGGTGCTCTATTCGATCCTGATCTACGCCCAGGTCAAGTTCGACAAGGACGCGGCCCCGGCCTATGTGGTGGAATCGACGTCCTTCGGCCGGGTGCTGCTGGCGCTGGTGGTCAACGTGCTGCCGATGGGCTTCGTGGTGTTCTGCGTGATCGGGCTGATCATCCTGGGCATCGCGACGCCGACCGAATCGGCCGGATTCGGCGCGCTCGGCGTGGTGATCCTTGCCGCGCTCTACCGGGTGCTCTCCTGGGACGTGGTGGTCAAGTCGTTCGCCGGCTCGGTCCGGGTCACCGCGATGGTGCTGCTGATCATCCTCGCCTCGTCGACCTTCAGCCAGCTCCTCGCCTTCACCGGCGCCAGCGCCGGGCTGATCGACTGGGCGACCAAGGTCGATCTGGCGCCCATCGTCATGCTGCTGATCATGTTCGGCGTGCTGCTGGTCCTCGGCATGTTCATGGACCAGGTCTCGATGATGCTGATCACGGTGCCGATCTTCTTCCCGCTCGCCCAGACGCTGGAGTTCGACCTGGTCTGGTTCGGGCTGGTGATGCTGCTGGCGCTGGAAATCAGCCTGACCACGCCGCCCTTCGGGCTGCTGCTCTTCGTGATGATGGGCGTCGCCCCGCAGGGGACGACGCTGTGGCAGGTCGCGATGGCGGCGGCGCCCTATATCGGATGCGCGCTGATCGTGCTGGTGCTGCTGATCCTGTTCCCCGGGCTCGCGCTCTATTTGCCGAGCCTGATGGTGAGTTGACCGGGGGCAGCCTTCATTTGTCCCAGACTTCCTGCCAGGCCGCGAACTCGGACGGCGTGACGCGGTAGCGTGCGAAATTGCCCTCGTGCAGGCCGAGAAGTTCGCGTTCGGCGATGGCGCGAAACCGGGGGCGTTCGGACTCATCGATATTCGCATCCGTCCAGGCCGCGATATGCCTGCTGGCCTGCCTCTGGTCCATCCGCCCGCGGACGACCGTGCCAACGATTTCGCGAAGCGCCGATCTGTGCCGCATGCGGAACGGATCCGGCTCGCCCAGCGACTGGCGGACGGCGGCATATCGGGCGGCGGACCGTCTGTAGGCCCAAAGGAAAAGGTCGCGCAGCAATTCGGTCCGGTTGAGCTCGTACACGCCGAGGATCGCCTCGGTATAGAGCTCGCGGGATACGTCCTCGAAAGACAGCGGCGCCAGGTTCGCCCTGATCAGCGGAATGTTCGCGGCGAGCCGGGACACCCGCTTGTTCACGTCGTCGAAAGGCTGCAGATAGGGAAGCTGGACCAGCGCGAAGAATGCCTGCTCGAACGGGTCTTCGATCGCGGCCGCCTTGAAGAGAAGCAAGTCGAAGCATTCCTCGATCAACTGCGGCACCTCGAGCGGATGAAACACCGAACCCTCGATACCGACGCGGATGTGTCTGAGGCGGCCTGATGCTTCCGGGTCCAGAAGCAGGTTGTCCGCCAACGCCGCGTGAAGATTGAGAATGGTGTACCGGTCGAAGCCGATATCCGCCGCCGCATCGACCAGGAATTCGATGGCCTCCTTGTGGTTGAGGATCATCTGGGCTTCCAGACGGTTCTTGCCTTCCGCTTCCTCGCCGGCCTCGATCAGGCGTCGCGTGTCGAGCAGGGAGTAGGTGTTGCCCTCCAGCCGGCTCGAATTCCACGAAAGGTCGATCAGGAGCCGATCCAGTATTCGCTTTGCATAGGTGCCCGCAGGCTGCTCGGCGATGCGGGGCGTGCCGGTCTCGCGAAGCTGTGTCCGTTCCTCCTCCGAGAGAAAGAAGCTCTCGCCGGGGCGGTAGGATTCGAGGAAGTCCCGTTCGTAGCCGACAGGTTCGCGTTCTCCCGGAGACCGGCGGACGTATTCGCGAATGGCGAGCCCTGCCTCCGAGAGCGGCGGACCCGGCGCTCGAAGATCGGCCGTCGACCGGATCGGACCGAGACTCGTCCGCGCCGAGAGAGAGACGTCCTTGGGCGCGCGGTAACGTGCCCAGCGGACCGAGCCCTCCCTGACCAGCCGCCTGTCGTCCACCAGCGACTTGAGACGGTATTGCAGGGTGCGACGCGGCATATCGACCCCCAGCGCTTCAGCGATCTGGCTGGTGGTCATGCCCTCCGGATGCCGTCGCACGGTCTCTTCGATTGCCTGAAGCTCCTCCGACCGAATGGGCTTCACGATATTGCCACCCCCCAATTGCGCATAGGCCTCTATGCGCAACATAGACTTCTTATACGCAATGTTTAGGCCTTTGCGCAACTAAACTTGCGTTTTTGGGCCGAGGCCTCCGCATAGACGGACACGCACAAATCGACTCAATCGGATCGGGCGAGGCGCTGCTTCGCTTGGCCACAGCTTCCACTTGGCGTATTCGATACACATGTCACGCGCCAACATCGACATCGACGACGAAGCCTGCGCCGAGGTGATGCGCCGATTCCGCCTGGCGACCAGGCGGGAAGCGGTGAACTTGGCCCTGCGGAGGCTGGCGGCGGAGCCGCTCGGCGTCGACCAGGCCGGGCGGCTTCGCGGATCGGGCTGGGACGGCGATCTCGAAGAGCTGCGCTCCGGGCGCTCCCGATCCCGGTCGATTTCTTGAGGGATACCGGTCCGGCGGCCCCGCGCCGGCTCAATCCGGCCGGGCGAGGGCGGTGGCGATGCGATCGAGCCGGACCGAACCGACCGGCTTGCCGTCCCGGGTCACCGCCGCGATCTCCGCCCCGGTTCCGATCAGCGATTGCAGGGCGTCGTCGAGCACCATGCCGGCATCGATCTGCGGCGCGCCGTTCGCCGGCTCGGCGTCCATGATCGAGGCGACCTCGATCACCCGGCCCCGGTTGATGTCCTTGATGAAGTCGGTGACGTAGTCGTCGGCCGGGCGCAGGACGATTTCCTGCGGGGTGCCGATCTGCACCGCCTCGCCGTCGCGCAGGATGGCGATGTTGTTGCCCAGCCGGAGCGCCTCCTCGAGGTCGTGGGTGATGAACACGATGGTCTTGTGCAGCTCGGTCTGGAGGTCGAGCAGGATGTTCTGCATGTCGGTTCGGATCAGCGGGTCGAGCGCCGAGAACGGCTCGTCCATGAGCAGGATCTCGGCGTCGGTGGCGAGCGCCCGGGCGAGGCCCACCCGCTGCTGCATCCCGCCCGAGAGCTGCGCGGTGTAGTACTGCTCGTAACCGCTGAGCCCGACCCGGTCGATCCAGCGCTGGCTGCGTTCGGCGACCTCCGCCTTGTCGACGCCCTGGATGTGGAGACCGTAGGCGACGTTGTCGACGACGGTCCGGTGGGGCAGCAGCGCGAAGCGCTGGAACACCATCGACGCCTTGGAGCGCCGGAAGTTGCGCAGTTCCGGCGGGCTCATGGCGAGCACGTCGACGCCGTCGACCAGCACCTCGCCGCCGGTCGGCTCGATGAGCCGGTTGATGTGGCGGATCAGGGTCGACTTGCCGGACCCCGACAGCCCCATCACCACCTGGATGTGGCGCGCCTCGACGTCGAGGTTGATGTCCTTGAGGCCGAGCACGTGCCCGTGCCGCTCCAGCAGGTCGTCCTTGGACATTCCCGCCCCGACATGCTCCGTCATGGCGGCCGCGTTGGGGCCGAAGATCTTGTACAGGTCCCTGATCTGGACCTTGATGTCAGCGTTGGTGCTCATCCCTCCGGTGCTTTTGCAGGTTCTTTCCGAATCCCTGCGAGATCCGGTCGAAGATGATCGCCAGCACGACGATGGCGAGGCCGTTCATCAGCCCGAGCGCGAGATACTGGTTGGAGATCGCCCTGAGCACGGGAACGCCCAGCCCCTTGACCCCGATCATCGAGGCGATCACCACCATGGCGAGCGACATCATGATCGTCTGGTTGACGCCGGCGAAGATGTTGGGCAGCGCAAGCGGAATCTGCACCCCCAGCAGCTTCTGGATATAGCTCGCCCCGAAGGCGTCGGCGGCTTCCAGCACCTCCCGGTCGACCAGCCGGATGCCGAGATTGGTCAGCCGCACGATCGGCGGCAGGGCGTAGATGCACACCGCGATCAGCCCCGGGACCTTGCCGATGCCGAGCAGCATCACCACGGGGATCAGATAGACGAAGCTCGGGATCGTCTGCATCACGTCGAGCAGCGGGGTGATCGCCGCCTGGACGCGGTCCGAGCGCGCCATCGCGATGCCGATCGGAATCCCGACCGCGATGCAGAGCAGCGTGGCGACCGACACGATGGCGAGCGTCGCCATGGTGTCCTGCCACATGCCGAGATAGCCGATCGCGAGAAACGCGGCGACCGTCCCGCCCACCACCAGCCAGTTGCGGGCGCCGAGCCAGGCGAAGACGGCGACCGCCAGGATGACCAGCGGCCACGGGCTGGTCTGCAGCAGCCTCTCGAGCCAGACCAGGAAATGCAGCAGCGGGTCGAAGAAGTTCTCGATCGCTTCCCCGTGGTTGCGGGAGAAGTCGCGAAAGCCACGGTCTATGGCCTTCTTGAGATCGCGGAGTTCCTGATCCCCCAGGGTGGGGAATTTGTTCAACAGTTCCACAACCGGAAGCCCTGGCGCGGGGCGACCGGGTCCGCCGACGACCGTCGATCAGCGGACCCGCGACGTTCCTGGACTACAGCGAGGACTTCACCTTCGCCGCGGCATCCGCCGAAACCCACTTGGTCCAGATGCCCTCGTTCTTGCGCAGGAACTCGACCGCCGCGTCTTCGCCGCTCGCCTGGTTGGCCTGCATGTAGGCCAGCATGCCGTTCATGATTTCGCCGGGGAAAACGCGCTTCTTCAGATAGTCGAGCGCGACCCCGCCGCCCTTCATGAACTTGTCGCTGACCACGGTATGCACCTCGGAATGGGTCCAGGACGAGGGTTTCGGGTCGGCGCAATCCTGTTCCGGCTTGACGATGCAGCCGTCCCAATGCTCGTTGCCGACGAACGGCACCCCGAACGGCACCTTGACGATGCCGAGCTTGCCGACCAGCGCGGTCGGCGACCAGTAATAGCCGAACCAGTTCTGGCCCCGCTCCACCGCCTTGGCCATGGAGCCGTCGAGACCCGCGGCGGAACCGGGATCGACCAGCACCCAGCCCATCTCCTTCATCTTGAAGGCGCGGAACAGGTTGGCGTTGGTCAACTGGCATCCCCAGCCGGCCGGGCAGCCGACGAACGCCCCCTTCGACTTGTCCTCCTGGTAGGGGAACAGGTCGGGACGCTTGAGAATGTCGAGCACCGTCTTCAGCTCGGGGTGTTTCTTCGCCGTATGCGGCGGGATCCACCAGCCCTCGCCGAGCCCGGTGATCGGCCCGTTGTTAACCGAGTGCAGCCGCCCTTCCTTGGTCGCCATGCCGAGGGGGTTGCGGACCGCGTTGATCCAGAGCTCGGGCGCGACATCGGGCGCGCCCTTTTCGTTCATCGAGGTGAAGGTCGGCATGGTGTCGCCCGGGACCAGCGAGGCCTTGCAGCCGTAGCCCCTCTCCAGGACGATCTTGTCGACATTGGCCATCAGCTCCGCCGATGCCCAGTTCATGCTCGCGATCACCACCTCGCCGCAAGCCGCCAGCGCGCCTTGCGCCGTGCCCAGCCAGACGGCGCCCGCCGCCAGAGCCGTAAGAATTTTCTTCATACGTACCTCCCGAAATATTGTCTCTCTGACCACACAGCATAGATGGCCTGCCCACAAAGTCACCAGTCATCTTCCCGCCGGTGGCGAGACATGCGATTTCGGCCCGATGCCCGTTTCGCTAGCTCCCGGCAAGGAGAGACCCGACCAGCGGAGGGGCGGCCCGCCACGCCGCGATACCGGCGCGAATGCGCGGCAGCGCCACGACCGGAAACCCGGGCAGGAAACCGCGCAGGGTCTCGACGGTCGGTTCGAGGCCGACATCGTTTTCCTCCGACTCGCTGATCACCGCCGCCGCGATGGCGATGCCCGCGCTTTCCAGGGCGCGCGCGGCGGTGAGGGTATGGCTGAGCGCCCCGAGATAGCTGCCGCCGACGAGCACGGCCGGAAGGCCGAGCGCGGCGATCCAGTCGAGCACGGTCTTGCGCGTCGTGACCGGCACCATCGCGCCGCCCACCCCCTCGATCAGCAGGGACTCGCCGGCAGCCGCGCTCGCGTCGGCTTGCTTCCGGCAGAACGCGACCAGGGCATCGAAATCGATTGCCCGCCCTTCCGCCGCGGCGGCCATGTGCGGGGAGAGCGGCGCTCCGAAGCGCCAGGGCGAGATCCCGGCGATCCCGTCCGCAGCGACCGGCCGGCCGAGAGCCGCGAGGAGCTGGCCCGAATCCGAGTCCGCGGGCGGAACCTCGTCGAGCCCGCTGATCACCGGCTTGAGCGCGCGCACGGGGCGCCCCGCCTCGCGGAGCTGGTGGACCAGCGCCGCGGTCACCAGCGTCTTGCCGATTTCCGTGCCGGCGGCGGTGACGAACAGGGCGCGCGCGTCGGGATCGCGTTCCATCCGACCCGCGATCTTCAGGGCACGATCACGATCTTGCCGAGATGGGAGTCGCTGCGCATCTCGGCATAGGCGTCGGCCACCCGTTCGAGCGGAAAGGCGGCGTGCAGCGGCAGCTCGATCCTTCGCTCCTCGACCAGCGGGCCGAGATCGGCCCAGGCGCGCTCGACGATGGCCGCGATCTCGTCGTCCGACCGCGTGCGGAAGGTCACCCCGATATAGTCGATCCGCTTGAGCGCGTGCAGGTCGAAGTCGAACGCCCCCGTCTTCCCGCCGAGCCGCCCGACATTGACGATCCGCCCGCGGATCGCCGCCGCCTTCAGGCTGGCGTTCACGGTCGGGCCCGACACCATGTCGACGATCAGTTCGACGCCCTTGCCATCGGTCGCCGCGCGCACGCGGTCGGGCCAGCCGGGGTCGGAAACGTCGATCCCGTGGTCCATGCCGAACGCGGCCAGGCGTTCCAGCCGGTCGCGCGAGCGCGAGGCGCCGAGCACCGTCGACGCCCCCTTCTCCCTGGCGATCTGGATGCCGAGGATGCCGACGCCCGACCCGGCGCCGAGGAACAGCACGCTTTCGCCGGCCGCGAGCCGGCCGTTGGTGACGATGGCGTCGTGCATGGTCTCGACCGCGACGGGGCAGGCGGCGGCGGTCTCCCACGCCATGCCGTCGGGTACCGGGAACACGTGGCGCTGGTCGACCGTGGTCAGCTCGGCGAAGGCGGACGCGCCGAACCCCATCACCCGGTCGCCTGTCGAGAACCGGTCCGCGCCCGGGCCGAGGGCGTCGACCGTGCCGGCGAACTCGTTGCCGGCGATCGCCGGGCCCGAGGCGCCGGTGCCGTGGCGGTGGCGGAGCGGCATCACCAGATCGGCGCGGTTGAGCCCCGCCGCTCCCACCCGCACCAGGAGCTCGCCCTCTCCGGGCGACGGTTCGGGCAGGTCGCCCATGACCTCCAGCCGCCGCCTTCCGTCGTCTTCGACAATCACCGCCGCGCGCATTCGTCTCTCCTCTGTCAGGGCAGGAAATCGGCCAGATCGGTGGTGTCCAGGTTGAGCGGCATCGCCGGTTCGAAGCGCTCGCGGGCCGGGCTGTCGGCGCCGACCGGGCGGGTCGCGTCGATCAGCCACTTGGTGCCGATCCGGTACATCGGGCTCTGGCCCGGCACGATGTCGGATATGTTGTCGAGCGACCAGGTCTGGGCGTTGGGAATCTTGACGATGTCGCGCCCGGCGTCGACCCGCGTGGTCAGCGACCAGAAGATCTGCCGCAGATCGGTGCAGTCGATGTCCTCGTCGACCGCGATGGCGAGCTTGGGGTGCATCTGAGGACCCGAGAGCGCCGCCATCAGGGCCGTCTTCGCCTGGCCTTCCACCCGCGGCCTCAGCTTCACCACCACCGCCATCAACCCGGCGATCCCGAGGCAGCGCAGGTCGAGCAGGTCGAGCCCGCCCTCGACGCGCTCCAGATGCTGCCACAGCAGCATGTCGATCGCGCTGGCGACCAGGGCCTGGGTGTCGGTCATCGGCGCGCCGCACTGCATCGCATAGAAGATCGGGTCGGCGCGGCGGGTCAGCGCCCCGACCTTGAAGACCTGGGTGCGTCCCTCCATCGCATAGCCGCCCGATCCCTCGCCGAACGGGCCCTCGGGCGTGGTCTCGTCGGGCGGGATCTCGCCTTCGAGCACGAGCTCCGCTTCCGCCGGCACTTCGAGGTCGACGCTCTCGCAGCGCACCATGCGGACCGGCTCGCCGAGCAGCGCGCCCGCCACGGTGAGCTCGTCCGTGCCCCAGGGCGCGGTGTAGGAGGACACGAAATAGATCGCCGGGTGCGCGCCCACCGCGACCGCGACCGGCATCGCCTCGTTTCGGGCCTGGTATTTCTGGTAGATCCTGAGCGCCTGGCGCGGGCAGATCAGGTAGCCCGTCCGGTCGGGGCCGAGCACCTGCATGCGGTGGATCGACATGTTGCGGATCCCGGTATCGGGGTCCTTGACGATCGCCATGCCGGCGGCGATGTAGGGGCCGGGATCGGCCTCCGACGTCCAGACCGCGGGGATCCGGGTGAGGTCGACCTCCGGGCCGCGCGCCACGACCTGCTTGACCGGGGGCATCCGCCCGCGCGACGTCGGCCGTCGGCAGGGGGGTCTGCACGCGCGCGTTGAAGCTCGCCACCACGTCGCGCTCCGCGACGCCGAGCGCGATCCCCCATTTGCGCCGGTCGGCGATGATCTGGTTCGCCACCCGCCAGCCCGGGAAGCCCGCCGGGTCAGTGAACAGGCTCGCCTTGCCCAGCCGGTCATAGGTCTTCCAGCCGATCGCGGTGAGGTTGGCGAGCGGGTCGACGGGGCGGTCGATGCGGACCAGCTCGCCCGCCGCCTCCAGCGCATCGAGATAGCCGCGGATCGATTGATCGCCCACCCTTGCCTCCGGCCGATTGCTCCGGCCCCGCTCGACCGGTAAGGAACGCCCAATCTACCACCACCGGGAGCACGCTTCATGACCGGCCGGTTCGAAGACCCGCTCGGCGCGTTCTGCACCCACAGCCGCCCCACCGCGCCGGGGAGCGGGGCCGGGCCCCTCACGGGTTTCGGCTTCGCGGTCAAGGACGTGTTCGACATCGCCGGCCACAAGACCGGCTTCGGCAGTCCCGAATGGCTCGCCACCCACGAGGCGGCGACGGCGACGGCCTCGGCGGTCCGGCGCCTGCTCGATGCCGGCGCGCGGATGGTGGGCAAGACGCTGACCGACGAGCTCGCCTACAGCCTGACCGGGGAAAACGTCCATTACGGCACGCCGGTCAACCCGGCGGCTCCCGACCGGGTTCCCGGCGGCTCGTCGAACGGCTCCGCATCGGCGGTGGCCGGCGGGCTGGTCGAATTCGCGCTCGGGACCGATTGCGGCGGCTCGGTGCGGCTGCCGGCGAGCTATTGCGGCATCTTCGGCATCCGCCCGACGGTCGACCGGGTGCCGCTCGACGGCGTGATCCCGTTCGGCCCGCCCTTCGACGTCGCGGGCTGGTTCGCCCGCGACGCCGGGCTGCTGGAGGCCGTCGGCCGGGTGTTGCTCGACGACGCCGCGCCGCCGCCCGCGCCGCGGCGCCTGCTGCGCGGGGTCGATGCCTTCGCGGCGGCGGGCGAACGGGTCGCCGGGGCGCTGGAGGACGCCGTCGCCCGGGTCGAGGATGCGGTCGCGCCCGCGGTCGACATCTCGCTGTCCGAAGGCGCGCTGGGCCATTGGTTCGAGACCTTCCGCGTCGTGCAGGGTGCCTCGGTCTGGTCCAATCTCGGGGGCTGGATCGACGAGACCCGGCCGCGCCTCGGCCCCGGGGCGAAGATGCGGCTCGACTGGGCGGCCGGGGTCGCGCCGCGGGGGGGGGGCGGCCGCCGGGGCGGGCGCCGGGGCTGTAGCCGCGGGCGGTGGCCGCCGCCAGGGCCGATCACGCGGCGATCCGGAGCCGCCTCGATGCGATCCTGCGGGACGGGGACGTCCTCGTGATCCCCACCTCGCCGCGCGCCGCGCCGCTCAGGAACACGCCGCTCGACGACATCGAAATCCGCTTCCGCAACCAGGCGATGCACCTGCTCTGCATCGCCGGGCTCGGCGGGCTGCCGCAGGTCAGCCTGCCGATGGCGACGATCGACGGCCTGCCGCTCGGGCTCTCGCTGGTCCGGCCGCGCCGAGCGGACATGCAATTGCTGGCGCTGGCCCGTAGACTGACCGCCTGACCGCAGGGAAGGGAGCCCATGCCCCACGAAATCGAGGTCCCCGACTACGTGATCGAACGGATCATGGCCAAGCGGGGCCGTCTCCACGTCTTCGACAGCTTCGATGCGTCGAAGACCGCCCTCGTCGTGATCGACATGCAGAACTTCTTCGTTTCCGAGGTCGACACCGCGAAGAGCATCTGCCCCAACATCAACCGTCTCGCCGAAGCGGTCCGGGCGCGCGGCGGCATCGTCGCCTGGGTGCTGCTCACCGTGGCCGAGGAGATCGGCGGCCCGAGCCTGTGGCCGATCTATCACGACCACTTCTTCACCCCGGCGAAGATGAAGGCGCACAAGGACGGCCTGACCGAGGGCAGCGAGGGCCACCGGCTCTACGAGACGCTGGAGGTGGACGACGCGGACCTGATCGCCCGCAAGACGCGGTTCTCGACCTTCATCCAGGGCTCGTCCGATCTCGACGAGAGGCTGCGCGCGCGGGGCATCGAGAACCTGCTGATCGCCGGCACCGCGACCAATTTCTGCTGCGAGACCAGCGCGCGCGACGCGATGATGATCGGTTATCGCGTGGTCATGGTCTCCGACGCCAATGCGGCGCGCTATGACGAGGACCACCTGGTCGGGCTGACCACGGTCTGGCAGAGCTTCGGCGACGTCCGCGGCGTGGACGACTGCATCGACCAGCTGCTGGCGCCCGCAGTCGAAACCGCGGCCGCCGAATAGCAGATCCGTGCCCGGCCGGCTTCAGGACAGGGCGGCGATCGTCACCGGCGGCGCCGGCGGCATCGGGTCGGCGACCGCGGCGCTGTTCGGCGCGGAGGGCGCGCGGGTTGCGATCGTCGATCTCGATCCGGACGCGCTGGCCCGCGCCGCCGGCGAGATCGCGCGCCTGGGCGGCGGCGACGTCCGCGCCATCGCCGCCGACATAACCCGCGAGGACGAGGCGTTTCGCGCCGTCGACGAGGCGGCCGGGGCCTTCGGCGGTCTCGACGTGCTGGTCAACAACGCGGGCGTTCGCGAATACGGCCTCCTCGCCGAGCGCCCGGCATCCTCGTGGGAGCGCATCGTCGCCGTCAACATTCTCGGGACGGCCAACTGCACCCGCGCCGCGCTGCCCCATCTCCGCCGGGCGGACGACGGCAACATCGTCAACGTCTCGTCGACATTCGGGGTCATCGCGCGCACCGGCATGGGGCAGTACGACGCGACCAAGGCGGCCATCGTCTCGATGACCCGGACCGTCGCCTGCGAGGAAGCCGCGCACGGGGTGCGCGCCAATGTCGTCTGCCCCGGCGGGGTGCTGACGACCTACCATCTCGAGCGCTACGCGGCGCAGGGGATCGGCCGCGCGGAGCTCGAAGAGGAACAGAAAGCGGTGCCGCTGATGGGCCGCTGGGCCGAGCCGCGCGAGATCGCCTGCCCGATCCTCTGGCTCGCCTCGGCCGAGGCCTCGTTCGTCACCGCGACGACGCTGATGGTGGACGGCGGAAAATCCGCTCTCTAGCGGAACTCGACGCCCATCACCTCGTAGGACTTGGTGCCCTTGGGCGTCGTCACCTCGACCGAGTCGCCGATGGTCCGGCCGATCACCGCGCGCGCCAGCGGCGAGGTGACCGACAGGCGCCCGGCGTCGACATCGGATTCGTGCTCGCCCACGATCTGGAACGTGCGCTCCTGCTCGGTGTCCTCGTCGGTGAGCGTGACGGTGGCGCCGAACTTGATCTCCTCGCCCGAGAGCTTGCCCACGTCGATCACCTCGGCGCGCCGGATCACGTCCTCGATATCCGCCACCCGGCCCTCGACGAAGGCCTGGCGTTCGCGCGCCGCGTGGTATTCCGCGTTCTCGGACAGGTCGCCATGTTCGCGCGCGGCGGCGATGGCGCGAATGATCTCCGGCCGCTCGACCGATTTGAGCCGCTTGAGTTCCGCCTGGAGGTGCGAATACCCTGCCGCGGTCATTGGCACTCTGTCCATCATCCGACCACCGTAACAAAGCCGTCCCGACGCGGCGCCGGCCACGCAAACCCGATGCCGATGCGTTGGGACTTGTCAGGCCCTTGAATGTAGGATCGCCGGGTGTCAAGTTCAAGCGTCGGGCCCCATGCGCGCCCCGCCGGCCGCGGCGCGCGCGCGTGCATGCGGCGGGGGTTTCGGCCCGGCGAAGCGGCATCGCGTTCGTGGTCCGCGATCCGGCGGGGTCGGGACCGAGCAGGGAGCCGAGATGCTTCGAAAGCGCCTGGCCGACCGGCTGAAAACGGGGATGAAGCAAAAGGACGCCTGCGTGGTGTCGACGGTGCGGCTGATCCTGGCGGCGATCAAGGACCGCGACATCGCGTCGCGCGGCAGCGGCGAGGGCGAGGCGATCCCGGACCAGGATATTCTCGGCGTCCTGCAGACCATGGTCCGCCAGCGCGAGGAAGCGATCGCGCTCTACCGGCAGGGCGGCCGGGACGAGCTCGCCCGGCGGGAAGAAGAGGAGATCCGCGTCATCGAGAGCTTCCTGCCGCAGAAGATGTCGGACGACGAGACCGCCGGCGCGGTCCACGCGTTGCTCGCCGAGATCGGCGCGGAGGGCATCAAGGACATGGGGCGCACGATGGCGCTGTTGAAGGAGCGCTATGCCGGGCGGATGAATTTCGGCCGCGCCAGCGCGGTGGTGAAATCCGAGCTCACCGGCCGCTGAGCGGCCGGCGCGGCGCCGCGTTCGCCGCGCCCAGGCAGAGACGGGAGACGGGATGGCGATAGCGCCGGATTTCCTCGACGAGATCCGCGCCCGTGTCGGGCTTGGCGACGTCATCGCGCGCCATGTGTCGCTGAAGCGCACCGGGCGCGAGCTCGGCGGGCTCTGCCCGTTCCACAACGAGAAGACCCCGTCGTTCACGGTGAGCGAGGAGAAGGGCTTCTTCCACTGCTTCGGCTGCGGCGCGCATGGCGACGTGATCGGCTTCGTGATGCGCCAGGAGGGGCTCTCCTTTCCCGAGGCGGTCGAACGCCTGGCGTCCGAGGCGGGGCTCGAGGTGCCGCGGGCGACCCCGGCGGAGCGCGAGGCGGAAAAGCGCCGGGCGAACCTGCACGATGTCATGGAACGCGCCTGCCGCTTCTTCGAGGCCGAGCTCCGCGGCCCGCGGGGCGCGGCCGCGCTGGCCTATCTGGCGGAGCGGCGGATCGACGAGGCGACCATCGCCCGGTTCCGGCTGGGCTACGCGCCCGATTCGAGGACCGCGCTGAGAAACGCGGTGATGGACGCGGAGCACCCCGAGGCGCTGCTCGTCGAGGCCGGGCTGCTCATCCGCCCGGACGGCGGCACCCCCTATGACCGGTTCCGCGGCCGGGTGATCTTTCCCATCGCCGACCGGCGCGGCCGGGTGATCGCGTTCGGCGGCCGGACGCTCGGCGATGGCACCCCGAAATACCTCAACTCGCCGGAGACGCCGCTGTTCAACAAGAGCCGCGTGCTGTACGGCATGGCGACCGCGCGCGAGGCGGCGCACCGCAATCGCCGGGTGATCGTCGCCGAGGGCTACACCGACGTGATCGCCCTCAACCGGGCGGGATACGCGGAGGCGGTGGCGCCGCTCGGCACCGCGCTGACCGAGAGCCATCTGCACGCGTTGTGGCGCATGGCGCCCGAACCGATCCTGTGTTTCGACGGCGATGCCGCCGGCAGGCGGGCGGCCTGGCGCGCCGCCGAGCGGGCGCTGCCGCTGCTGGAGCCCGGCCGGTCGCTCCAGTTCGTGTCCCTGCCGGCCGGTCAGGACCCGGACGGCCTGGTCGCCGAGGGCGGAAGCGGCGCGGTCGATGCCTGCCTGGAGGGGAGGCGCGGCCTGGTCGAGCTGGTGTGGGAGATGCACGCCGAGGGCAGGAGCTTCGATACGCCGGAACGGATCGCGGGCCTCGAACAGGCGCTGGACCGCGCCGCCGACGGGATCGACGACCGCAGGGTGCAGTACCAGTACCGGCAGCATTTCCGGCGACGGGTCGCGCGGCAGTACGGCTTTGCGCACGCCCCGCGCGCGCGCCGCGACGGCGAAGGCATACGCATCCCGGTTTCGGCGTCGCCCGAGACGCTGCCCAGGAACGCGCTCCGCTTCATCGTGGCGACGCTGCTCCGCCACCCGCCATTGGCCGAGGAATATTGCGAGCGCCTGGCGGAGCTGGAAATCGAGGACGGGCGGCTCGCCGGACTCATGGGGCGCATCCTGTCGCTGGTTCACGACGCGCCGGGGCTTGACGAAGACGGTCTCAGGAGCCACTTGAGCGAAACGGACGCGGAGCTGGCCGGGTCCCTGCTCCGCGCCGATGTCTATGCGCAATGGCGCTTTGCCGGGCCGGACGCTACAATCGAGTCGGCGCGGAGGGGTATTTCCCATGCGCTGAACGGGCTTGGGCTGGCCGGTGTGAAGGCGGATTTGGCGGCGGCGCGAACGGCACTGGAGAACGAGCCCAGCGAGGCGAACCTGAGGCGGCTGCGAGAGCTGAAGGAGACGCTCGAACTGCAAGGCAGCGAGGACGCCGTATCGGCCGAGGACCCGGGCACGGCCCCGGCGCTCGGGCGATACGGGCAACAATCCTGATTGGCGTGCGGCCGAAATTCCGGCTGCTTGGGTACACATCGACAGGGGCGGCGATGGCGACGAAAACGACGAGCGCGACGGAAACCAGGCCTGCCAAGGTAGAGAATTCCGATGCGCCCCTGATCGATTCGATCGGCGGGCTGGTGAAGAAGCTGATCGCGCGCGGCAAGGAGCGCGGGTTCGTCACCTATGACGAGCTGAACGCCGCCCTGCCGCCCGATCAGGTGTCTTCCGAGCAGATCGAAGACACGATGACCAATCTCTCCGAACTCGGCATCAACGTCGTCGAGGGAGAGGAAGCCGAGGACGATTCGCCCGACGGCGACAAGGCGGCCAGCGGGACCGCCCTGCCGGGCAGCGCGGACGAAGACGAGGACCTCGGCCGGACCGACGATCCGGTCCGCATGTATCTCCGCGAGATGGGCAGCGTCGAGCTGCTGTCGCGCGAGGGCGAGATCGCCATCGCGAAGCGCATCGAGGCCGGGCGCGAGCGCATGATCGGGGCCATCTGCGAGAGCCCGCTGACGCTGTGCTCCGTTCTGGACTGGTATGACGCGCTGAACGCCGGAACGGTGCTGCTGCGCGACGTCATCGACCTCGATGCGAGCTACAGCCGCGAATTCGGCAGCAACGAGATCGCGGTGGACCCCGGGCAGGACGGGAGCGGGGAGGGCGGCGGCGGCGGGCTCAACGGCACCGCAACCGGCGATGCCGGCGGGCATGCCGACGCCGACGCCGACGGCGAGGACTCGAATGTCTCGCTGTCCGCGATGGAAGAGGCGCTCAGGCCGCAGGCGCTCGAGACCTTCAAGACCATCGCCTCGACGCAGGGCAAGGTGCAGCGCCTGGCGGAACGGCGCGAGCAGTCCCGCAAGGAGGGCAAGACCTTCCCGAAAGGATCGGAGACACGCCTCCAGAAGCAGCGCGCGGCCCTGGTCGGGCTGGTCAAGAGCGTCCATCTGCACAACGCCCGGATCGACGAGCTGGTGCAGGAGCTCTACGTCTACAACCGCAACCTGGTCGCGCTGGAGAGCCGGCTCGTGCGGCTCGCCGAACGGTCCGGGGTGGAGCGCAACAGGTTCTTCGACCGCTATTTCGGCAACGAGACCGATTCCCGCTGGCTCAACCGGGTGTCGCGGCTGTCGGAAAAGGGCTGGCGAGGCTTCGTATCCAACCACAAGGACCAGATCCGCCCGATCCGCAAGGACATCGCCAGGCTGGAGCAGGACATCGAGATGCCGATTTCCGAGTTCCGCCGGATCGTCAACGAGGTCCAGCGCGGCGAGCGCGACGCGGCGAGGGCGAAGAAGGAGATGGTCGAGGCCAATCTCCGGCTGGTGATCTCGATCGCCAAGAAATACACCAACCGGGGGCTGCAGTTCCTCGACCTGATCCAGGAAGGCAATATCGGGCTGATGAAGGCGGTCGACAAGTTCGAGTACCGTCGCGGCTACAAGTTCTCGACCTACGCGACCTGGTGGATCCGCCAGGCGATCACCCGGTCGATCGCCGACCAGGCGCGCACCATCCGCATCCCGGTTCACATGATCGAGACGATCAACAAGCTGGTCCGGGCGTCGCGGCAGTACCTGCACGAGATGGGCCGCGAGCCCGCCCCCGAGGAGCTCGCCGAACGCCTCGGCATGCCGCTCGAGAAGGTCCGCAAGGTGCTCAAGATCGCCAAGGAGCCGATCAGCCTGGAGACGCCGATCGGCGACGAGGAGGACAGCCATCTCGGCGACTTCATCGAGGACAAGAACGCGGTGCAGCCGCTCGACGCGGCGATCCACGGCAATCTGCGCGAGACCACGACCCGCGTGCTGGCCAGCCTGACCCCGCGCGAGGAGCGCGTGCTCCGCATGCGCTTCGGCATCGGGATGAATACCGACCATACGCTGGAGGAGGTCGGCCAGCAGTTCTCGGTCACGCGTGAGAGGATCCGCCAGATCGAGGCCAAGGCGCTGCGCAAGCTCAAGCACCCGAGCCGGTCGAGGCTGCTGCGCAGCTTCCTCGACACCTGACGCGGGCCGGCGCTCCGGCCCGGTCCGATCCGTGTAGAGCCGGGAGACCGTCCCGATGTGGCGCCCGCCGGAGCGCATCAAGTGGTCGGCCGAGCCGGGACGCTGGCCGACCCGCGAGGAGGCGGCCGCGTCGCGGCTCTTCCGGCCGATCGACATCGGCCCGCTCTCCCTCGAGACGCGAAGCTGGGTTCCCGCCATGGTGCCGTGGCGGGCGACCGGGGACGGCATCGTCACGCCCGAGGTGCTGGGCTGGTACGAGCGCTTCGCGCGCGGGCGGCCCGGCGCGATCGTGGTCGAGGCCACCGGCATTCGCGATATCCCGAGCGGCCCGCTGCTGCGCATCGGCGACGACCGGTTCATCCCCGGGCTGAAGACGCTCGTCGACACCGTCGCGCGGGCCAGCGGCGGGCACACCCCCCCGCCCATCCCGATCATCTCTTTCCTCGCGGTCCGCCCCCCCCCCCCCCGGCGCCGCGGGCCGGCGGCGCCCCCCCCCGCCTGCTGATCCAGATCATCGATTTCCTGGCGATCCGCCGGCGCCCCCGCCGCGAGCGGTTCCTCGGCGAGTTCCTGCGCATCACCGACGACCATCGCGCCCGGCTGAACGCCGCCGGCTGGACCGAGGAGCGGGTCCGCGCCCGTCTCGCCGAGCTCGACGACGCGGCTCTGGCCGCGATCCTCTCGCCCCGCGAATACGAGGCGTTGCAGATGGGCTATCGCGAGCGGGTGACCGACCTCGACCTTGCGCATATCCGCGAATTGCCGGAGGTCCTCCCCGGCCTGTTCGCCGACGCCGCCCGGCGCGCCCGCGAAGCGGGTTTCGACGGGGTCGAGCTCCACTACGCGCACGCCTACACGATGTCGCAGTTCCTGTCGCGGCTGAACGACCGCGACGACCTCTATGGCGGGTCGCTGGCGAACCGCGCGCGGCTCCCGCTCGAGGTGTTCCGGCGGGTCCGCGACACGGTCGGCGAGGACTACGCGGTCGGCTGCCGCTACCTCGCCGAGGACTGCGTCGACGGCGGCAACCCGGTGGAGGACTCGGCCCGGTTCGGCGTCGCCTTCGCCGAGGCCGGGTTCGACTTCCTGTCGCTGTCGCGCGGCGGCCGCTTCGAGGACGCCAGGCAGCCCGCGGTGGGCAGCGCCGCCTACCCCTATACCGGGCCGAGCGGGTACGAATGCATGCCGCAATACGTGTCCGACGCGCGCGGCCCGTTCGGGCGCAACGTGGAGCCCGCCGCCGCGATCCGCGCCGCGATCCGGGCGGCGGGACAGGCGACGCCGGTGGTGGTCACCGGCGGAATCCACGGATTCGAGCAGGCCGAGGGCCTGTTGCGCGACGGCAAGGCCGATATCGTGGGCTTCGCCCGGCAGAGCCTCGCCGATCCCGACTGGTTCATCAAGGTGCGGCTGGGGCGCGGCGACGAGGTGGTGGTCTGCGAATACACCAATTACTGCGAGGCGCTCGACCAGAAGCACGTGCCGGTCACCTGCAAGCTGTGGGATCGCAAGCGGCGCGACGAGCCGGGAATCGCGCTGACCGGGGACGGGAAACGGCGGCTCACCGCGCCGCTCTGGGAGCCGGGGCTCGACATCGAGCGCGCGCTCGCCGGGAGCGGCGACGTCCGGCTCAGTTGACCCTGCGCTGCTCCCTGGGGAGAAGGAAGATCTGACCGGGATAGATCAGATCCGGGTCGCGGATCTGGTCCCGGTTGGCCTCGTAGATCAGCGTGTACTGGACGCCGCCGCCATAGGTCCGGCGCGCGATGCGCCACAGGCTGTTGCCCGGCTGGACGAACACCACGGCGTCGCGCGGCAGATCGCCGATCGGACCGGCGGGGAAGAACGGCGACTCGATGCGCGCGACCACCTTGCCGTCCGGAGCGACCTGGTCGACGCGCATGATGTAGCGCCTGGACGCCACCCGGTCGCCCAGATCGACCCGCCATACCCCGGCCTGCCCGGGATCGGCCCCGCCGACCGGGCGGTCGTCGAGATAGAGCATGACCCGCGACCCCTTCGGGGCGCGTCCGCCGATGGCGACCCTGCCTTGCTGGTCGTAATCCACGGTGTCCAGGGAGAGTGTCGATTCCCGCTCCCCCGCTTGCCCCCGTCCAGCGGAAGGCGCCGGCCCGGCGGGTTCCGCGCGCGCGACCTCGTCCGCGGGTTGCGGGGCGGCGGGGGAAGACTGCGCCGCGGAGGAGCCTGAGCGCGGCGGGGCCGGCGGCGTGGCGGGGGCGCCGGGCTTCTGCATCACCTCGGAACCGGCCGGTCCGCTGCGTGGAACGGTCAGGGCGAGCACGCCCGCCTTGCCCTCGGTCGGCCGCCCGGCGATGTCCTTTCCGGGCGCCGGGACGACGACGATGACCTTCTTGTCGGATTGGGCCTCGGTCTCCGGCTTGCCGGGGTCGGTGCGGCTGGTCGCCGTCAGCTCGTGATCGCCCGGCCGCAGCGGCCGATCCGGGATCAGAACCCAGTCTCCGCGCTTGTCCGCCGTGGTCCGGCCGATCTCCTCGCCCTTGTCCAAGACCGTCACTTCGGCGCGGGGCCGGGCGCGTCCGGCGATCACCGTATTGCCCTCGGGGCTGACGCGGACCACGTCGAAACGCGGCGCCGGCTTCTCTTCCGACTTCTCCGGCGTCCGGTCCGGGGATCCCGAAATCGCCGGCCGGGTTTCCGCGGGCGCCGGGGTCGGTTTCGCGGCGGTCCCGGGTTCCGGCGTCGCGGTTGCCGCCGTATCGCCCGAGCGTGCGGGCCGGCCGCGCGCGGGGGCCCGCGGTGACGGGGCCGGTTTCGCGGCGACCCCGGGCTTCGGTATTGTCGCGGGACGCCGCGCCTCCTCGGGCGCCCGGGCCACGGTTGCCGCCGTAGCGTCGGCGGATTCGGGCTGGCCGCGCGCGGGGGCTCGCGCCGCCGGGGTCGGATTCGCGGCGATCCCGGGTTTCGGTATTGTCGCGGGGCGCTGCGCCTCCTCGGGCGCCCCGGTCGCGGTTGCCGCCGTATCGCCCGAGCGAGCGGTCTGGCCGCGCGCGGGGGCCTGCGCTGCCGGGGTCGGTTTCGCGGCGGTCCCGGGTTCCGGCTCGGCCGCGGGGCGCTGCGCCTCCTCGGGCGCCCCGGCTGCGGTCGCCGCCGTATCGCCCGAGCGTGCGGGGGCCTGCGCTGCCGGGGTCCGCGTCGCGGCGGTCCCGGGTTCCGGTTCGGCTGCGGGGCGTTGCGCCTCCCCGGGCGCCGGGGTTGCCGTCGCCGCCGCATCGCCGGTGGGTCCGGGCTGGCTGTCCGCGGCGGTTTTCGGAGCGGCGGTCCGTGTCCCGGCGGTCCCGGCCGCCGGGGTTTCCGTCGCGACATCGTCGCGCGCGGCGGTCCGCGACGTCGGGGTCCGGGCCTCGCCGGTCCCCGGCGCGGGCCCGGCCGCCGGAGCCTCTGCCGTCCCGGGCGCCCCGGTGCCCGCCGCCGCGGCGGGGGGGGCCCCGGCCCCCGCGCCGCCGGGGCCCGGCGGGGGCGTGGCGGGCGCGGGTATGGTCGACGTGGCGCCTGCCCGCGCCGTCTCGGACTCGTCCGTATCGCGGTCGGCGAACAGCAGCAGGAGGATCGCGACCACGACGACCGCGATCCCGGCGACGCCGAGAATGATGTTCCTGTTCAACTGACTGCCATCCCGATCACGACACGACGCCCATGCTAATATAGGCGCAGTCTGGGCAAAAAACATCGCCGCCCTGCACAGCGGGTTTCGCCAGCGTGCCTCGAGGCGGCCCCTGCGCGGGGCCGCGCTCCGCCGGGGAGGTCTCGTGGGCGAACTCGTCGCCTTGCCCGTCTGGCTGGTCGTGCTGGTCTCGGCGCTCGCGCTGCTTTCGCTGTTCGGCCACTTCCTGATGCCGGGGACGCGCTGGGTGCTGCGGCGCCGCGTCTACCGGGTCATCGAGGACGTCAATTCGAGGCTGCGGATCGACCTGCCGCCGTTCATGCTGACCAAGCGCGACCGGTTGATCGACCGCCTGATCTACGACGAAAAGCTGCTCGACGCGGCGGCCGAGGCCGCCGCCGAGCGGGACGTCCCGCAGCAGATCGTCGTCGAGGAGATCCGGGGCTACGCCGAGGAGATCGTGCCCGGGTTCAACGCCTATTTCTATTTCCGCCTCGGCTACCGCCTGGCCCGCCGGTTCATCCGCTTCTTCTACCGGGTGCGGATCGGCTACGCCGACCAGGAAACCCTCGACAAGGTCGACAGCGGCGCCAGCCTGGTGCTGGTGATGAACCACCGCAGCAATTTCGACTACCTGCTCGTCACCTATCTCGCCTCGCGCCGCGCCGCGCTCTCCTACGCGGCGGGCGAGTGGACGCTGTTCTGGCCGGTGGCGAACCTGCTGCGCGCGATGGGCGCCTATTTCGTCCGGCGCAATTCGCGGAACCCGCTCTACCGGCGCGTGGTCGAGCGCTATGTCCAGCTCGCGGTGGAGGGCCGGGTGCCGCAGGCGCTGTTTCCCGAGGCCGGGCTGTCGCATGACGGCGGGCTGCGGCCGCCCAGGGCCGGGCTGATCGACTACATATTGCGCGGCTTCGACGTCGAGGCCTCGCCCGATGTCCTGTTCATCCCCGTCGCGATCAATTACGAGCGCGTGGTCGAGGACCGCACCCTGCTGCTCCACGGCGACGAGGCGATGCTCAGCAAGCGGGGCACGGTCTTCGTCCTGCGCTCCACGGTCGCGTTCTTCCTCCGCACCTCCGTCGAGCTGATCCACGGGCGGCGCCAGAGATTCGGCCGGGCATGCGCCAATTTCGGAGCGCCCGTCTCGCTCAAGGCGTGGCTCGCCGAAAACGGGGTCGAGCTCGGGGGGCTCGACCGCGAGACCCGCTACGGCGTCTCCATGAAGCTGGTCACCGGGTTGATGGAGGAGGTGGGCAGGCTGACCCCCGTGCTGCCGGTCTCGCTGATCGCGACCGCCCTGGCGGAGAGTCCCGGCCGGGCGCTGAGCGAGCTCGAGCTGAAGGCGCGCGTGCACCGGCTCATCGGCGCGTTCGAAAGCGGCGGCGCGCATGTGTATGTTCCCTCCGGCGAAGAGAGCCTCGCCGTCAATGACGGCTTGCAGCTCCTGCTGAAGCGCCGAATCCTGCTTGAAGATCCGCCCGGCAGGTACAAGGTAAATCCCGAAGAACGCAAATTGCTCGATTTCTACGTCAAGCCCGTGATCCATCTGCTGCCAGAGCGGGACGCCGCGCCTTGACCCCTGGGCCGGTTCTTCCCGAGGGTTGGGAACCGCGTCTCACCGCCGAGGATTTCAGCGAGAGATGGTTGCGCTCGCCGGTCGGCGCGGGGCTGGCGCGGCCGTGGTTCGATCCCGTGGCGCTGTGGCTGCTGGGGCGGTGGTTCTTCCCCCTGTCGCGGCTGTGGGCGGCGGCGCGGGCCGCCAACGGGTCGCTCCTCAAGTTCTACGAGGAGGTGCCGATGGACCCGATCCCGGGGATCGGGGCCAGGCTGCGCAAGACGCTCGACCGGTTCGAGACCGCGCGCGAGGCGGTGAACGCGACCGAGGCGCGCTGGCGCCAGGTGTTCTTCGACGAGCGGGGGAGCGAGCTCTACCGGCTGGTTGCGATCGAGGCGGCGAGGCGCGACCGGCGCAACGCCTACAACGCCACGCGGCGGCATTTTTCCTATCTCAGGCGCCGGCGGTCGATCCGGCCGGTTCGCTGGGACGTGCCGAGCGTGGACGAGGTCGAGGCCGATTACGGCGCCTGGTTGGCCGACCCGGCCGCCGCCTTCGCGCCCTCCCTGCCGTTTCCCGAGATCGCCGAATCGCAGCGCGTGCCCGGGCCGGTGGGAGAGGAATACTGGCTCAGGTTCCGCTCCCCCAGCCCGGTGATGAACGACGACGTGTTCGCCCGGGTCTACGAGCCGATCGGCGTCACCGATCCTCCCACGCTGGTGTTCGGCCACGGAATCTGCGTCGAGTTCGACCACTGGCACGGGCTGGTCGACGAGGTCTTCCTGATGTGCCAGATGGGAATCCGCGTGGTCCGGCCCGAAGCGCCGTGGCACGGAAGGCGGGTGCCCGACGGGCGCTATGGCGGGGAGATGTTCATCGCCCGCGCGCCGCGCGGCGCGCTGGACACGTTTTCCGCCCAGCTCCAGGAATGGCCGGTGCTGATCGACTGGAGCCGGCGGACCAGCCGCGGCCCGGTCGCCGTCGGCGGCAGCAGCCTCGGCGCGCTGCTCTCCCAGCTGCTCGCGGTCAAGGCGGCCGCCTGGCCGGAAGCGGTCAAGCCCGACGCGCTGTTCCTGGTCACCCATTGCGGGCATCACGAGGACGCGGCGCTGCGCGGCAGCATGGCGCGGCTCTGGGGCGTGGCCGAGGCCTTGGCCGGGCATGGCTGGAGCCAGGAGGAGGCGCTGCGCTGGCTCCCTCTGCTCGACCCCCAGGGCGGCCCCCCCGCGATGGACCCCGGCAACATCGTCACCGTGCTCGGCAGCCGGGACACCGTCACCCCGTTCGCCACCGGCAAGGCGCTGATCGACGACTGGCGGGTGCCGGCGGAGAACCGCTTCATCTGGCGGCGCGGCCACTTCTCGGTGCCGCTCCAGATGATGCGCGACCGCAGCCCCCTCGACCGCCTCAAGCGGGTGCTCGAACGCCTCGGCGCGCCCGCTTAGCGAGGCGGTGACCGAGCGGTCAGCTCGCGTTCGATCCTTTTGACTCTATCGTAGCCGGTCATTGATATACTTTAGGATATCATACCCCGATCCTAGCCGGCCGGTCTGATATAGAAATGATGATCAAAATAGAGTATTGATATAAAAAAGCGTATCGCAATGACCTATGCCAACGAGCCTATCGCCCGCGCGCTCAGAGACGCCCGCCAAGCCCGCGGGCTGAGCCAGCGCGCGCTCGGCGCCAAAGCCGGGATAGCCCAGGGACACATCTCGAAGATCGAGAACGGCGCGGTCGATCTCCGGCTCTCGAGCCTGGTCGAGCTCGCCCGCGTGCTGGATCTGGACCTCGTTCTGGTGCCCCGCAAGGCGGTTCCCGCGGTGGACGCCATAGTCGGACGGAGCGACGGAACGACGCCGGCGTCCGCACGAGCCTCACGGCGCTCGCTCGACGCGCTCGAGGGGCTTCAGGACATGGCCGCCCGCGCCGCGCGGGCCCGCCCGGCCGTGGTCGAGCTGGCCCGGATCCAGCAATTGGCCCGCGGCCTCCGGCATTTCGCGGTTCCCGGAGACCGTCTCGATACGATCCGCGATGCGGCGGCGGCGGTGCGGGCCTTCCACGAGAACGCCGCGCGCCCCGGCGCGCTCCAGGACGCGCTCGCACGGCTTGACGGCCTGCGCAGCGCGCTCGCCCATGCTCCGCCCGCCGCCGATGAGGCCGGACCGGCGCGGCCCGCCTACAGCCTGGATGACGAAGACAATGGCTGACGTCCGCGTCCTCGACGTCCTGCTCCATGGCAACCCCGTCGGCACGCTCACGCATGTGGCGGGGGAGCGCACGCTGTTCACCTTCGCCGAGGCCTACGTGGCGGACGAACGCAGGCCCGTCCTCGGGCTCGCCTTCAAGGACCGGTTCGGGGCGCTTATCGAGGACTTCAGGCCAAGGCGCGTCAGGCTGCCGCCGTTCTTCTCGAATCTTCTGCCCGAGGGGCGGATGCGCGACTACCTCGCCGCGCGCGCCCGCGTGGATCCGGTGCGCGAGTTCTTCCTGCTGATGGCGCTGGGGAGGGACCTCCCGGGGGCCGTCACCGCCGTGCCGGCCGGGGGCGGGGCATGGCGCGACGATGTCGACGATCTCGACGAGCCGGATCGCCGCGGGCGCGACAACGCGCTGCGCTTCTCGCTGGCCGGCGTCCAGCTGAAGTTTTCCGCGATCGAGGCGGCGCGCGGCGGGTTGACGATCCCGGTGCACGGCATGGGCGGATCGTGGATCGTCAAGCTGCCGTCACGCGAGTTCGAGGGCCTGCCCGAAAACGAACTCGCGATGATGACGCTCGCCCGGCTCATCGGCATGGACGTCCCTGCGCTCCGGCTCATCGATCCGGAAGCGGTCGCCAACCTGCCCCGGGAGATCGGAGCGCTGAAGGGACAAGCCCTCGCCATACAGCGCTTCGACCGGCTCGCGGACGGCACGCCGGTTCACATCGAGGACTTCGCCCAGATCTTCGGTATCTATCCCGAGGACAAGTACAGGAAGGCGAGCGCCCGCAGCATCGCCGCCGTCATCGGCGCCGAGGGAACCGAGGACGACACCGCCGAATTCATTCGCCGGCTCACCTTCAACACCCTGATCGGCAATGCCGACATGCATCTCAAGAACTGGTCGCTGATCTATCCCGACAAACGGCATGCCGCGCTCGCGCCCGCCTATGACCTGGTCTCCACAATCCCCTACATCCCGGATAGCGGAGCCGCGCTCAATTTCAGTCGAACCAGGCGCTTCGATGAGTTCTCCGAAGACGAGCTCGCCCATCTCGCGGCCAGGGCGCGACTGTCCGCCAGGCTGGTGCTCGACACCGCCCGCGAGACCGTCGCGCTCTTCCACCAGCACTGGAACGCCGAAAAGGCGCATCTGCCGCTCGCCGACAGCGTCGTCCATGCCGTGGAAAAGCACCTGGAGACCGTGCCCGTCGCCAAATAGGGCGCGGTCCCGGCGCGCCGGTCGACCGGGACGGCAGGGATTCGGCACGGCACCGCTCGGGAGGCTTCACGCTACGTCGCAGCGCGAACCGGCTCTTGCCGGCGAAGGTGGGGTCGGAAACGCTTTTCCGGGCGAGGTGGTGGGCCCGGCAGGGGATGAGTCATTCCTTAAAATCAAAGGCGCAGGTGACCCTGAGGTGACCTGCCCCATCGGATCGGTCCACCGCCAGGTTTGGGAATGTGGAAGAAATGGGATGGACGCGTCGCCCCGTTCGCCGGCAGAAATCCTGCCAGGAGACCACGCATTGTGACGGTCCGGTCGTTCTCGTCTCGATGATGAGGAGGCTGCCAGGCCGCAATTGCTCCCTGTCGATATCGCCCGGTAAGATTGCCGCGGCATGCTGACTGTCCGGGGCCTGGAGAAGACGTTCCGGCTGAGCGATTCCGAGGTGCGCGCCCTGGACGGCGTGGATTTCGAGGTCGCCAGGGGCGAATTCTTTGTGCTGCTCGGTCCCAGCGGCTGCGGCAAGACCACCATGCTGCGCTCGATCGCGGGCCTCGAACGGCCGGACCGCGGAACCATCGAGATCGACGGCGAGACCGTGGTCTCCGCCTCCGAACGGCGCCACGTCCCACCCGAGCGCCGGCCGATCGCCATGGTCTTCCAGTCCTATGCCGTATGGCCGCATATGGATGTGTACGAGAACGTGGCGTTCCCTCTGCGCGAAGGGGTGCGGCGGCTGCCGAAGGAAGAACAGAGCGCCAGAGTCTTCGAAGTGCTCGACCTGCTGGCGCTTTCCAGCCTCTCCGACCGGCCGGTGACCACGTTGTCGGGCGGCCAGCAGCAGCGGGTCGCGCTGGCCCGGGCGCTTGCGCTCCAGCCCAATGTGCTGCTGATGGACGAACCGCTGTCGAACCTCGACTTCAAGCTCCAGCTCCGGCTTCGGGCGCAGCTCAAGGAACTCATGCACCGACTCGGCCTGACCACGGTCTACGTCACGCACAACCAGGCCGAGGCGATGGAAACCGGCGACCGGATCGCGGTGATGGACCGCGGCCGCATGGTCCAGATCGGAACCCCGCGGGAAGTCTATCGCCACCCCGCCGACGAGTTCGTCGCACGGTTCATCGGGGAGATGAGCCTGGTGCCCGCGAGCCTGGTCGATGTCACGGACGGATTCGCCACGTTGGAGAGCGCGATCGGGCGTGTCCGCGCGCTGGCCCCGCGGGAGAAGCGACTGTCGGCGGGCGCACGCTGCTTCTTCGGCATACGGCCGGAGGACATGCGACTGGCGGATCGGGATGCGGCCACCGGCAACACCATCGAATGCGAGGTGACCGCGCGTCAGTTCGTCGGAGAGGCGATGGTCTACACGGTGTCGGTGGGTTCCGTGAAGCTCCGCGTCAAGCTGCACCACAGCGTCGAACTCGGCGAAGGCCGGAAGGTCTGCCTCCACATGCCGCCCGAACATTGCTCGGTCGTGGCGCCGGCGGCCGGCGGCGGCGAGGCCTACGATGCCGAGGAAACCCTGACCGGGGCCGGAAATGCGGGCTAGACCGACCGGCATCGCCTGGGTGTTCGGGCTGGCCTTTCTCGGCCTCGCCTTCATCGTGGTTTCCCTGCTCGGCAACGTCGTCGGCAGCTTCTCGATCGAAGGCGATATCGGGACGTTCACGCTCGCCAACTATGCCGACATGCTGGCCGACGACGAGCTCCTGCCCGTGCTGGTCCGCACCATCGTCCTCGGCTTGGGCAGCATTGTCTTCATGATGGCCTTCTCCTTCCCGTTCGCCTGGCTGATCACGCGGACCGACTTCCCGTGGAAGGGCGCCCTGTTCACCCTGCTGACCGCCAAGCTCGCCATTCCCGGCTTCATAACGGCGATGTCCTATGTCTGGCTGTTCAACCCGACCTCCGGTCTGGTGAACAAGATGCTGGGCGCCACCGGTGTCGACGGGGCAGCGGCGTTCGACATCTACCAGCTCTCATGGGTGTGCTTTCTGCAGGGCGTGGTGCTCACGCCGGCCTGCGTCTTCATGATGCTGCCCGCATTCCGCAACATGGATGCGTCGCTGGAGGAGGCGGCCTGGGTGTCCGGGGTCTCGCGCGCGCGGACGATTCGCCGCGTCGTCCTGCCGCTGCTCGCACCCGGCGTTTTGGCGGCGGCGCTGTTCTTCTTCGTCATCTCGATCGAGATCTTCGACATCGTCGGGCTGATCGGCTTGCCCGGCGGCGTCGACGTGCTGGTCATCTGGATCTACGACGCCATGCATCCGATGATCGGGCTACCCAATTTCGGGCTCGCCGGGGCGATCGGCATGATGCTCTTTCTGCTCTGCGGCATCGCCATCGCGTTCTATGTCCGCATGCTGCGACAGGCAGACAGATACGCCGTGGTGGGCGGCAAGGGACGCAGGTTCTCGCCGCAGCCGCTCGGAAGGTGGCGCTGGGTCGCCGGCGCCTATGTCGGGTTCTGGGTGCTGCTCGCCGTGGTCGTCCCGGTGATCACCCTGGTCTGGGTGGCGCTGGTTCCCTATCTCCAGGCGTTCTCGATCGCCGCCATGTCGACCATGACGCTCGTCAGCTTTGTCGACGCCATCGACTACATGATGGGCCCGCTGCGCAACACGCTGATCATCATGGCCGGCGCCATCGTGGTTTCGATTGTGCTGGCGACCAGCATTTCATGGGTCGTCACCCGAAGCCGCAGCCCGGCCGCCCGGTGGTCCGACGCGCTGGTCTTCCTGGCTCCCGCCGTTCCCACCATGGTCGCGGGTGTCGCCTTCCAGTTCCTCGGCATCTCGATCTATCATTGGATTCCGCTCTACGGGACGATCTGGCTGATCGCCATCGCCATGGGCACGCGGATGCTTGCCTACTGCACCCGCACCATGAACGCCTCTTCGCTGCAGATTCGGTTCGAGCTCGACGAGGCCGCCCGGGCTTCCGGCGTCTCCCAGCTGGTCGCCTTCCGCCGGGTCTTCCTGCCCATCATGGCGCCGGCGCTGTTCTACGCAGCCCTGATGTCCGGCATGCTGGCGGCGCGCGACCTGACCCTGCCGCTGATCATGAGCGCGGGCAAGACGCACACCATCTCGACCCTGATCTTCGACCTTCAGACCAACGGGGACCAGAACGCCGCCGGGGCGATCGCGATCTACATGATCGTGCTGCTGGCCGTGCTCGCGGTGTTCGCGCACAGGATGACGGGGATGAGCGAGCTCGGCGTGGATTACTCGGCACGTCGCAGACGGCGCGGCCGCCGGATGCGCGCCCGGACCGCGATTCCCAGCCCCGCCGAGTGAATCGGCGACGACGTCCGCGGACGCTTGGCAGGCGCGAAGGAAGCTGCCTAGGATTGAGCCCGACAAACCGAAAACAACGAGAGAGGGCGTGCCATGTTGCGGAGGAGCATCCGACACGCGGGCGCGCTGGCGCTGGCCGCCGCGGCGCTGACAACTCTGGCCGCGGGACCGGTCAAGGGGCGCGAATTGCCGCCCGGCGTAGAGGCGCTGATAGAAGGCGCCAAGAAGGAAGGCGAGATCACGGTGTACGGCCGCACGCTGAAGCCTAGCGCGGTCCGCGCCTTCTCCAAGCGGCTCAACGCGTTCTACGGGTTCCCCATCGAGCTCAACATGGGTGGAGGCTTCCACACCAAGAAGGCCGCCGAGGTCGCGCTGGCCATCAAGAAGGGGGTGCCCACCGGTTTCGACGTGTTCTGGACTTCCTACAGCACCAGCGTGCGCCTTGAACGTTCCGGGGCGGTCCAGAAGGTCGACTGGGTCAAGGAGCTCGGCATCCCGGCCTCGCTGCGGGCCAGCGAATACGGGGTCAAGTCGCACGACGTCAGCCTGTGCTTCGTTACCTACAACACCAACCTGGTGAAGGATTCCGAGGCGCCGCGGAGCTGGGACGATCTGCTCGATCCCAAGTGGAAGGGCCGGATCGCGATGCCGCGCTCGCCGAGCCCGTGGATCTACCTGGCCACGGCGATCGGTGAAGAGAAGGCCACCGCGCTCCTGACCGAGATCATGGCGAAGGGCCAGGCCAAGATGATGGCGCGGTTCCCCGATGTCCGCGGCAAGGTCCTGACCGGCGAGTTCGCGCTGTCGATCGGGACGGACGCGTTCAAGCAGATCCGCCAGGGCGCGCCGGTCAAGATGGCGCCGATCGATCCCATCGCGCTTTCGAACTGGTCATACTATTTGATGTCGGACACCAAGAGCCCCAACCTCGCCAAGCTTTGGGCCTATTGGATTACCACCCCCGATGGCCAGCAGGCGCTCAACGAGATCGACGGCACCGGTTTCGTCACCACCGAGGGGAACGACCTGAACAAGCTTGCCGCCGGCAAGAAGATTGGCTGGCTGACCCGGGAATATGTCCAGGAGAACGGTCTGCGGCTGAGAAAGAAATACGGCAAGATCATGGGCTTGAGATAGCCAGGCCAGCGGGCGGCGCGCCCGCGCCGCGCCGCCCGTCGCCACGGACCGGCGAGGACTCGTGAAGTTCTCCTACACCCACCACATGCCCTACACCCATGTGGAGGAGGCAGGGCAGGACTGGCCGGTCGCCAACAAGCAGTTCGACCCGGAGCGCGGGGCCGAGCTCTACCGCGAGTACATCGACAACAAGGTGTATGCGGAGGAGGTCGGGTTCGACTGGATCGGCTGCAACGAGCACCACATGAGCCCCTACGGGCTGATGCCCAACCCCAACCTGATCGCCGCCGCCGTGATCGAGCGCACCAGGACGGCCGGCATCCTGCAATCGGGCAACATCGTGCCGCTGACCAACCCGATCCGCATCGCCGAGGAATACGCCATGCTCGACGTCCAGTCGGGCGGACGGCTGATCGCCGGGTTCATGCGCGGGATCCCGCACGAATACGTCGCCTACAACGTGGCGCCCGACGAATCGTATGCGCGCATGCGCGAGGCGTGCGAGCTGATCCTCAAATGCTGGACCGAGCCGGAGCCCTTCGGCTGGGAGGGGGAGCATTACCGGTTCCGCGCGGTGTCCATCTGGCCGCGCCCGGTGCAGCAGCCGCACCCGCCGCTGGTGATGTCGGGCACGAGCCGGGAATCGGCCACGCTCGCGGCCGAGCTCGGCGCCACCATGGGTGTCCTGCGCCTGACCAGCTTCGACGGGGCGCGGGCGATGATGGACGTCTACCGCGAGGTCGCGAAGTCCGATGGCTGGGAGCCCGGACCCGACCACTTCATGGTCGGCATGGGGTGCTGCATCGCCGACACGAAGGACGAGGCGGTGGAGACCATGAAGTCGGGCCAGAAGTATTTTTTCGAGGTGCTCGGCGGCGGCATCCGGACGGCCCAGCGACTGGTGATCCAGAAGACCCGCTATTTCGAGCACGAGGAGTCGCGGCAGAATTTCCCCGGACTACCCAGCAAGGTCAAACAGGTACCCATCGAGGAGCGGATCGAGAAGGGGTTGCTGCTCTGCGGCACCCCCGACATGGTGATCGACCAGCTCCGGCGCGTGAAGGCCGAGCTTGGCCATGGGCGCATGAACCTCAACATCAAGATCGGCAACACGCCCGACGGCGCGGTGATGACGACCCTGCGCCACCTCAAGGAAACCGTCTTTCCCGCGGTCCGGGATCTGTAGGCGAATGCTCCGCGCCGACCGCGATCTCCAGGGTGCTTCTGCATGAAGTTCAATTACTTCCACCTGATGCCGTGGACCGACATCGAGGAGACAGACCAGGACTGGCCGGTCGCCAACAAGAGGTTCGTGCCGGACCGCGCGACGGCGCTCTACGAGACCTACATCGACACCATGGTGTACGCCGAAGAGTGCGGTTTCGACTGGATCGGCTGCAACGAGCACCATTTCAGCCCGTACGGTCTGATGTCCAATTGCAACCTCATCGGGACGGTGCTGATCCAGCGCACCAGGCGTGCGCGCATCGCCATGTTCGGCAACCTGGTGCCGCTGCTCAACCCGATCCGGGTCGCCGAGGAATACGCCATGCTCGATGTCATGTCGGGCGGCCGGCTGATCGCGGGCTTCATGCGCGGGATCCCGCATGAATATGTCGCCTACAACATCGCGCCCAGCGAGTCCTGGGAGCGGCTGGAGGAGGCGTCCGAGCTGATCCTCAAGGCCTGGACCGAGCCCGAACCGTTCGGCTGGGAGGGAAAGCACTACAAGTACCGCGCGGTGTCGATCTGGCCCCGTCCGATCCAGCAACCCCATCCGCCGATCCTCATGTCGGCGAGCAGCCCCGAATCGGCCCGCTTCGCCGCGCGCCACCGCGCCAAGATGGGGATGGTGATGCTGACCGATCTCGAGGCTGCGAAGAACTGCATCCGGATCTACAGGGAAACCGCCCGCGAGCACGGCTGGGAACCCGGGGTCGACGACATTCTCGTCGGCGCGCATACCTGCGTCGCGGAGGACGACGAGGCGGCCCGGCGCCATCTCGGCGGCGGGCTCGACTATTTCTACCACGTGCTGTTCGGCGGCCCGCGGACAGCACAGCGGCTGGTGATACAGAAGACGCGGTTCTACCGGGACGAGGCCAACCGCAAGACCCTCGGGGCCAGGCTCGCGGCATTGCGCCGGACCACGATCGAGGAGCGCATCGACAAGGGCATGGTGCTGTGCGGCACGCCCGACCGGGTGATCGAGCAGGTCAGGCATCTGCACGCCGAGCTCGGCCACGGCGTCATGAACATCAACATGAAGATCGGCAATATCTCCGACGCCGCGGTGCGCCGCAGCATGAAGCTGTGGGGCGAGCATGTCGCGCCTGCCGTGCGCGACCTCTAGGATCCGCCCGGTCGCGCGGAAGCAAGGGACAGATCATGTCGTTTCAGGAAAACACCGTAGCGCTTTCCAGCGGCCCCTTGGCCTATCACGTCGCCGGCGACGGGCCGCCCGTGATCCACATGCATGCCGCATCCGGGTTTCGCGCGACGGCGGCGCTCGAGGCGCTGGCGCAATCGTTCCGGATCTATGCGCCGGTGACGCCGGGCTTCGACGGCACCGCAACCCATGACGGCGTGGCGTCGATGGAGGCGCTGGCCCGCCTCGAAGCGGAGTTCGCCGATACCGTCATCGGCGAGACCGCGGATGTCATCGGCCATTCGTTCGGCGGCTGGCGAGCGACCTGGTATACGGTTCTGCACCCGCAAAAGGTGGGCCAGCTGGTACTGGAATGCCCGGCCGGGTTCCGGGAAGAGGGGGTGGGCGGGCTGTCCCCCGACCCCGAGGAATTGCAGCGCCGGCTCTACGCCCATCCCGAGAAGCTGCCGCCCGAGACCAAACCCGAATCCATGGTGACCCGGAATCGGGAAATGCTCGCCCATTACCACGGCGGCAAGGCGAAGGACGATGCGCTGGTCGACCGGCTGAACGAGATCGAGGCGCTGACGCTGATCCTGCACGGCACGAAGGACGGCGCGATTCCGATCTCGAGCCCTCGGCTGCTGAAACGCCTGATCCCTCGTGCGTTCCTGATCTATGTCTACGATGCGGCGCACGCCATCGAAGTGGACCAGCCGGAATACTTCACGGGTCTGGTCGGCGATTTCCTGACCCGCGGCGAGGCGTTCCTCGTCAATCCGGGGACCGACGACCGGGCGGCCTGAAACTCGACCCCGCCGATTGCGGCGTGTTGCCGATCTCGACGTTGAGGTTCATCGGCCCGTGGCCGAGCTCCGCCTTGGCCCGTTTGATCTGGGCGACCGCCATGTCCGGCGTGCCGCACACCACCAGCCCCTTCTCCATCAACTCTTCGAGCAGCCCGATGGTCGCGCGGAAGGCGACGGCGGGACGCACCGGGTCCGGGCTGGAACCGGACATCCGGAGTCCGGGATGCGGCTGCTGCACCGGGCGCGGCCAGATCGAGACCGCGCGGTAGCGGCAATGCCCGCCCTCCCGGCCGAAGGGTTCCGGCTCGGTCCGGCACTTGACGATAGGGGCTCATGTGATGCCCGTTGCAGCCGATCCAGTCGAACCCGACCTCCTCGGCGAAGACCTTGTTGTCGATATACTCGCGATAGAGCGCGACGCCCTTCTCGGGGTCGAGCTGCTTGCTGGGGACCGGCCCGTCCTGCCCCGCCTCCTCGACATGGGAGTATGAGAACTTCACGAGACCCTCCCGCCGGCGGCCCGGCTTGAGCAGAGTAGACGCTCTGGCTTGCGCGGGGGAAGATCGCGCCAAGATCGGCTTGGCCGGTTCACCGAACGGAGACCACCTTGGCACAGGTCCTGAATTACGAAATCGCGTGCCTGCAAACGCGCTCCCGGGCGGTCTCGCTCGACGAAGAGGAGCGCGACCGCGACATCCGCGAGAACATCGCGCGGATCGGCGAGATGATCGATTACGTCACCGCGTTCGGAAACTCCGAGGTCCGCCTGGCGGTGCTTCCCGAGTATTCGATCAACGCGCGCTGGCAGAGACTCGAGCTGGAGGACTGGTTCAGGCTCTGCACCACAATCCCCGGGCCCTATACCGAGCTGCTCGGCGAGAAGGCGAAGCAGCGAAACATCTTCATCGCGGCGAACCTGTTCGAGGTGCATCCCGATTTCCCCCGCCGGTTCTTCAACTGCTCTTTCCTGATCGACCCCTCGGGCGCGGTGATCCTCAAGCACTGGAAGAACAACAACAACGCCTGGGTGTTCCCCTACACCACGCCGTCCGACATCTACACCGAGTTCTGCGCCAGGTTCGGACGGGAGAACCTGTTTCCCGTCGCCCGCACCGAGATCGGCAATATCGGCCTGATCACCTGCGGCGAGCTCGGATTTCCGGAAAACGCGCGCTGCACGATGATGAACGGCGCCGAGATCCTGGCCCATCTCACCTCCGAGCCCCACAACATGAGCCACGGCGACGTGTACAACTGGGAGGCCTATCGCATGACGCGGGCCTACGAGAACAAGTGCTATCTCGCGGCCGCCAATATCGGCATGTACGAGGGCGCGACGCGGGGGCTGTTCGGAAGCCATGGGGATTCCGGCATCTATTCCTTCGACGGCGGGTGCATCAACAGGATCCGGGGCGCCGGCGAGGCCACCATCAAGGCCCCGGTCGATCTGAACGCCCTGCGCCGCGCGCGCGCCAAGCCGTTCCATCCGGTGACCATCCGGGCCGAGATGTATGCCAGGGAGTACGAGGCTTCCGTCGGCTGGCCGAATGACGGTTTCGCCGACAGGCCGATAGAGAGCATCGAGGAAACCAGGGCCCAGTTCCGCCGTCTCGTGGAAGAGCGCCGGGCGAGGGGGATCGACATCGCGCCCCGCGAGTGGCCCGAGGACGATTGATCCCACCGCCGCCGCACCGGTTCGGAAATCGCGAAAGACCTGTATCATTCCCGCCGGATCGCCATTCGCGGCGGCGCTGGGGAAGGACAATGCGGGCCGGATACCGGGTAATCGACGTCGACAGCCACGTGACGCCCTCTCTCGAGGTGCTGCGCCGCCACGCCGATGAGGGGCTCAAGGCGCGCTGGGACGAGTTCGCCCCCTATGTGCGGACCATGAATTCGCCGCCCGGGCGCGGCCACCCGGAGGAGCCCTGGACGACGCTCAAGATCAACCCGATCCCCTATGACCGCGTGGCCGGCCGGAAAGGCGACGCGGGAGAAGCGGAGAAGGGCGGCGCCGGGGCGCTCGCCGGTCGCGTGCAGAACATCGCCAGGGAGACCTGCAGCCCGCGGATACAGCACGACAACAGCACCGGCCGGCTGGCCGACATGGACCGGGAGGGGGTCGACGTCAACTGCCTGATTCCCGGCACCTGGGCATCGGCCTCGACCGCGCTCGACCCGTCTCTCGCCGTCGGGCTCTATGGCGCCTATCACGAGTACATGGCCGCGTTCTGCGCCGCCGATCCCGATCGCCTCAAGGGTCTCCTGCTGGCTCCGGCCGCCGATGTCGAATGGGCGGCGGCGGAGATCAGGCGGCGCGGAAACGAGAAGTGGGTGTCCTGCGTGTGGCCCGTTCTCCCCGAGGGAGTCCCCGTCGACGATCCCGACCACGAGCCGATCTGGCAGGCGATGAACGACTTCCACCTGCCGATCATGCATCACAGCTTCTTCTACGAGCCGCCCTACTTCCCCGGCTACCGCGACATCTGGGGCAATGCGGCGGTGGCGCGCGTGGCCGCCCACCCCTGGGGCGCGCAGCGCCTTCTGGCCTATGTGATCTGCGGCGGGATCCTCGACCGCTATCCCGACATCAAGGTGGGGTTTTCCGAGACCGGCCATGGCTGGCTGCCCTACTGGGTTCTCCGCCTGGACAGCCAGGTGGAGTACGTCACCGGCGCCGTGCCGGCGCTCGCGATGAAGCCCTCCGATTATGTCCGCGCGGGACGCGTCTTTTGCGCGATCGAGACCCATGAGGGTCCCGACATGACGAAGGCGGTGATGGATGTGCTGGGCGACGGCTGCCTGATGTACGCATCGGACTTTCCGCACCCGGAATGCGACTGGCCGCGCTCCGTCGACAACGTGCTCGCCTGGTCCAACTCGATCGGGCCCGGGGCCATGCAAAAGCTGCTCGCCGGCAATGCAGACCGTTTTCTCAGGATGCTCTGATTCGGGTGAAGCGGGACGGCGAGGCATCGTGAACTACGAACGCGCGCTCGAGATCATGCTGAAGGCCAAGCAGGTCGGCAGGGACCACGGCCTGGAGGTCAGCGTCGCGGTGGTGGATTCCGCCGGCCATCCGGTCGTGGTCGCGCGCGGCCGGGAAACCGCCTGGCACGGCCCCTACATGGCGACCGGCAAGGCGCGGCTGTCGGCGGCCTTCCGCAAGCCGTCCGACGCCCTGATGGAGCAGTGGAAGGACCGGCCGATGTTCCCGCTCAGCCTGACCGAGGTCATCCCCGGCGGGGTGACGCTGAATGCCGGTGGACACCCCATCTTCGACGGCGAAGAATGTATCGGCGCGATCGGAATCGGCGGCGGCTCGCCGGCGAATGACGGCAAGGTCGCCCGGTTGACGGTCGAGGCCGTCGGCGGCCTGCCGCCGGTCTGAACGAGGGAGCCCGATGTCGTCCTACGAACTCAACAAGGCGATCCACCACATCTATATCGATCGCGACCGGACGATGGCGTTCAGGGACGGCGACCATGCGGTCCTCGACCGCTTCGGGCTCGACGAGAGCGAGCGCGCGGCCTTGGTCGCACGCGATTTCCCGCGGCTCTGGGCGATGGACGTGCACCCCGTCCTGCTGTTCCACCTCTCCGCGGTCCTCAACCCGCGCGAATGGTACGTCAAGGAAGTAGTTCCGAAGATCCGGGACATCCCCAATAGCTGGTACGACTACTACGCCCCGCGCGGGGACGCGGGATAGGGGAGGGGTGATGGCGAAAACCGTCTGCGTCATCGCGTCGACCCACAATCCGCGGATCTTCTGGAACCGCGACAACGCCGACGAGCAGGACCTCGCCGAGCTGGAAGAGGCCTTCGGCGTGCTTCGCGCGGGGCTCGCCGAGGCCGCGCCCGATGCGATCGTCGTGGTCGCCAACGACCATCTCGACAATTTCTTCTTCGACAACCTGCCGTCCTTCGCGGTCGGCACGGGCCCGGTCGCCGAGGGGCCGTTCTGGTACGAATCCGAGATCATGCACCTGCCGTCCTATCGCTGCGCGGTGCATCAGGATCTCGCCCAGGACGTCCTGCGGCGGGGCGCGGAGAACGGCATCCCGTTCTCCCAGGTCCACGAGTTCAAGATCGACCACGCCTTCACCCTGCCGCTCTCCTATGTGCGGCCGGAACAGGACATCCCCATCGTCCCGATCATCTCCAACGCCTTCGGCTACCCGATCCCCAACACGCGTCGCTGGTATGCGCTGGGAGAGCTGATCGGAGAGGTGATCCACGCCCGTCCGGCCGACGAGCGCATCGCCGTGATCGGCTCGTTCAATCTCACCGTGGAGGTGGGCGGCCCGAAGATGGGCAACTACAACCAGGACTTCAATCGCTGGGTGATCCGGCAGATGAGCGACGGCGCGAAGGACACGATCCTCGACTCCCTCTCCGTGCCCCGGCTGATCCGCGAGGGCAACTCGACCGCGGAGTTCCTCAACTATGTTACGGTCCTCGGCGTGGTCGCCGACCGCAAGCCCGACTTCATTCGTCACAAGCCGGTGCGCGGCGTCGGCACCTGCCCTGTGGCGCTCTGGAAGGGCGTCGCCTGAAACCCGGGAGAGTCGCATGGCTCTCGAAAAGCAAGCGATCCACACCGACGCGGCGCCGACGCCGACAGGGCCGTTCAACCAGGCGATCCGCATCGGCAACCTGGTGTTCACCTCGGGCCAGGCCGGGCGCAACCGCGAGACCGGCAGGATGGGCGACATCCGCGATCAGGCCCGGCGCTGCATCGGCAATATCGAGGCGATCCTCGCCGAGGGCGGCGCCTCGCTCGCCGACGTGGTCAAGGTAACCGTCTATCTCCGCGATGCCGGGGATGCGCCGGCCTTCAACGACGAATACCGCAAGCTGATGCCGGAGCCGCTGCCGGCCCGCTCGTCGGCCTATGTCGGGCTGAAGAACCCCGACATGCTGGTCGAGATGGAGGCGGTCGCGGTACTGCCCGGGCAATCATAGGGGACGGATCGCAATGCCGATGGTCGAGCTGCGCGGCGGGCTCAACATGTATTACGAGATCCACGGCGAGGGAGACCCGCTGGTCCTGATCGCCGGCACCGGCTCTCACCTGCACAAATGGCACCTCTACCAGGTGCCGTATTTCAGCCAGCGCTACCGCACCATCGTCTTCGATCACCGGGGCACCGGAAAGTCGGACAAGCCGGACATCGAGTACTCGATCCCGATGTTCGCCGAGGATCTGTGCGACCTCCTGGATGCGCTCGGCATCGCCCGGGCCCATATCCTGGGCCATTCGATGGGCGGGCAGGTGGCGCAGCAATTCGCCATCGACTACCCCGACAAGACCCGCGGGCTGGTGCTGTCCGAGACCGGGTCCGGGCCGTTCCCGGGCTACGACTTCCCGCGCGGCATCCCGCTCCAGACCTGCCTCACCTTCGCCAGGGTCGACGGTTCGGTCGCCGAACGGCTCAAGGACTCCCATCTCGGCGAATTCTGGTACACGCCGGAATTCCGCAGGAACAACCCCGAGACCATGGAGAAGATCCTCGAGCTCGCGATGATGGAGCCGCCGCCCCTGAAGCCCTATCTGCGCCACATCGTCGCGCGCCAGAACCACAACGTGACCGACAAGCTCGACCGGATCGTCGCGCCGACCCTGATCGTCGTCGGCGACGAGGACCGTTTCGCCGAGGGCACGGGCGACTTCGTCAAGCAGACCCGCCACCTTCACGGCAAGATCAGGGGCTCGAAGTTCTTCATGGTGCCGAACGCCCGCCACGGCGTGTTCTGGGAGCATCCGGAGCTTGTGAACTCGACCATCCATGCGTTTCTGAGCGAGCTTGGGGAGGACGCGTGAGAACGGGTTGGCCGGCCCGGCCCGGCAACCGATCCAGGGAGGAAACAATGACATTTCGCCACGCCACAACCGCGCTGCTCATCGCCGGAGCCGCCGCGCTCATCGCCATGCCGGCCGGTGCCGACATGCTTTCGGAGCTGGTCGCGGGCGCGAAGAAGGAGTCGTCGCTCCGCGTGACGCTGCACCCGACGATCGCGCCCGACACCGCGAAGAAGGTTGCGGCTGCGTTCAACAAGGCCTACGGGCTGTCGATCGACGTGAAGCCCGACCTGACCGGGCGCTATTCCGGCAAGGCCGCCAAGGGCGCGATCGAGTACAAGACCGGCGGCAAGCCGTCCTATGACGTGATGGTGCTGAACGAGAGCGCCTTCATGACGCTCGCCGCGGCCGACGCGCTGGTCAGGATCGAGGGCTGGCGGGACATGCTGCCCGAGGGTACCAACCCGGCCAAGGCAAGCCCGGGGCCGATCGCCGGCATCGGTTTCAAGTGCTGCGACCTTTACTGGGGATTCTCTTACAACCCCGGCAAGTTCGACAGCGCCAGGCTGCCGCTCGCGATGAAGGATCTGGGCGGCGCCGGAAAGGCCGCGATAACGCTGTTCGCCAGCAACATCACGGCCGCGATCCTGAAATACGACGCCGCCACGCTGGTGGGCTACGCCAAGGCGTGGGGCGCGGCCAAGGTCAAGCGGCTGCACCCGACGGCGATGGCCCAGCGGGTGGCGCTCGGGGAGTTCGCCCTAGGCGGCTTCCAGTCGACCGAACAGTTCCTCGATGCCACGCAGAAGGGCGCCAAGCTGTCGATCGCGATGTTCAAGGACTTCGTGCCCCACGGTGTCCTGCTGCATGCCGTCCGCAAGGGCGCCGAAAGTCCCAACGCGGCCAAGCTGTTCGTCATGTGGACCACCGGGCGTGACGCCATCGGGGCGATGAGCGAAGGCAACAATCTCGGCAATGCCGATTACGGCGGCAACGAGGCGATAGAGATCGCGCGGCGTGAATCGGAGAAGGTCGGCGTGGTTCCCGCATCGTTCTTCGATTCGGCGGAGAACTACGGCAAGCTCCAGTGGCTGGCGACCAAGGCGGGGAAGAAGTTCACCGGCCAGATCGTCCGCGGCATCAAGGGCACCAAGAAGAAGTAGGGCGGCTCGCATAGCGGCGTGCGGCCCCTGGCCCGCATTTCTCAGTGCGCCGTGGCAAGGCGCCGACCCTCAGCGGGTGCGAATCCCGCCCGGCAACTGTCGCTCCGGCCGGTAGCAATCGGAGCGGTTGAAGGAGGTAACGACTTCGACTGAAGCACTTCGATGCGACGGGCCGCTTTGGGCGGCTCAGCGACCATGCGGGCCGCAACGCGAGTGAACGCCGAGCAGGCCTCGAAACGGGCAACGCGGAGGCCGACCCGCCTGAGATACGGGGAAGGCTGCCATCGGCCGGGAAGCGGGCGACGTGCGCACCGGCCGGCTCCGCCGGGGTAGTGGCGGCGGCACGCATGGAAGAGGGGGGCGGTGGCAACACGGGAAGCCCTGTCGGTGGCATGGCACGCGCCAACCGGAACCCCGCGAGGGGCAGGCCGGGCCGGCAGGGTGGCGGAGGGGCTTGTAGTACCGCGGAAGCCGGGTAACGCCGGCGGAGGGAAGGGGCCCTGGTTCGAGAGCGATGCGGAAAGGGGGGAAGGCATGGCCACTGGCGAGAGCCTATCAGGGCCAGAGAGGGTTCGGGAACTCCAGACCGTATTACATGCGAAAGCCAAGGAAGAACCCGAACGGCGGTTTCATGCGCTGGTCGACAAGGTGTGGCGC
>MKWU01001152.1_pt1 | contig 47417 bp, 35 predicted proteins | sample 809101 | NCBI WGS metagenome assembly MKWU01 (sample SAMN05860141, study PRJNA318959) | sponge metagenome | host: Aplysina aerophoba | place: Slovenia: Piran, Adriatic Sea, Gulf of Piran | collected 2013-05-07 | reverse complement strand
CGAAGGCGCCGTACTCGGGCCAGTCCACCCGGAAATAGAGGATCAGCAGCGTTGCCGCGAGATAGGCGCCGAACGCGTAGAGCGCCCCGTGGGTAACGTTGAGGAGCTTCTGGACGCCGCAGATGACCGTCAGGCCCACCGCCACCATGAACAGATAGGAACCGTAGACGAGTCCGTCGACGAGGATGATGAGTAGCAGCTCGGGATCCAACGGTTCCCCCGTGCGCGGGAATGAAAGAAAATGGCGTCCTTCGACAAGCTCAGGACAGGCGAAGTCGAAGGACGCCGTCTAGTAGCCCATGTCGGCCTAGGCCGGGACGCCGATCAGTCGCACTTGGCGCCCTTCATGCCGCCCTTGACCCAGTCCGCCGCATTGACCCCTTCCGGCGGGTTCACGCACTCGGCCTTGAACTCCACCACGTCCTTGACGACGATCTCGCCCTTGGCATCGTCCCACTCGGCATAGCCCCAGCGGTCCGAGGTGACCGCCTGATGCCCCTTGCCGAGGGACATCTTGACCTTGGCGGCGATGATGTCGAAGGTGGCGTGCTCAAGCGCCTTGATCACCTGGTCCGTGGACGGGAACTTGCCGCCGTTGGCCTTCATGGCCGTGTCATAGGCGTACTTGGCCGCCACAATACCGTCGGCGTAGTGATAGGCCGGCGACGAGGGCGGCTGCTTGTACGCCTTCCGGTATTCGCTCCGGAACCACTTGTTGATCGGGGTGTCGATACCCGCCGCGTACAATCCATAGGGACCGCGCGCGAGCTGTCCCGGCGGGAACTTCTTGCCGATCCGGTGGGCCGTTATCTCGCCCACCGTGAAAACGAACGTCTTGCGCTTGAACAGTCCCCTGGCTTTGCCCTGGGCGATCAAGGCCTCGATGTCGCCGCCCCAGAAGCTCGAGTGCACCACCTTCTGCTTGGCCCTGAGCAGAACCGAGATCTCGGTGCCGTACTGGCCGGAGAACAGCTTGGGGAACTGCTGCTTCTTGGCCGGCTTGAGCTCCGGCGCCAGGGTCTGCACGCCCAGGTTGAAGTCGCGCCAGGCATCCTGGCCCCAGGCGTAGTTCTGGTTGATGCCCATGTAGCCGTCCTTGGCCTCGTTCCGGAGCTTCTTGACGACGTAGTGCGCGGCACCCACGTTGCCGGCGGTGCTGTGGTTGATGATGCGGAAGAGGTACTTCGGCTCCTTCACCAGTTCCTCGAAGATGCGCGGCGTGCCGCATACCGTCAGCAGGGTCAGGACCCGAAGCTCCTCGGCCACCCGGGCGATGGCCGCGCAGCTCCCGGAGGAGACGTAGCCGACCACGACGTCCACGCCCTCCTTCTGCACCTTGTTGCGCAACTCCGTGACCTGCTTGGTGCCGCCGCCCGACTCGTCGTAGACCACGAGATCGATCTTGCGGCCGGCAAGCCCGACGCTGTTGTAGGGTGCCGGCAGGGCGCCCTCGTTGATGGCGCGGACCACCAGCTCCACGCCGTTCTTGGACGCGGTGCCGTAAGTTGGCGCTCCGCCCCCGGTAAGGAACGTCGGAACCGCCAGCTTGAGGGTCTGCGCCGAAGCGGCGCCCGCCGCCAGCAACACCGCCAAAGCCGCGGTCAACGCCATGAATCTCGTACGAGGAATTGGGGTCATATCAGCCTCCCATGTTTCTCGATCGCCGCCACCCATGCGGCCGCGGCACGCCGAACACGAAGTATAGCCGAATCGTCTCACAATCGCGTCGGCCGGGCAACCAGACTACCCGTTCCGCGTCACGTGTTCGCCCGTGGCGGGCTCATTAGGCTATAGTTATGGCGCAGATCAAGCCCAAGGCACCGGCGTGGAACGCGGTTGCCGTCACGGAGGGAATCGCACATGGCCAAAAACATGACCCAACGAGGCAAGGTCGACCTGGAGGGGCTCCGCGGCCCCGACGTCCAGGCGATGAAAGACCTTCAGCCGCCGGCCGACATGCCCTTCCGCATCGGCAACATGGGACACGCGGTGCTGGTGGTGCGGGACATCGACGCGTCGGTCCGGTTCTACACCCAGGTGCTCGGCTTCAAGGTCTCCGACGTCTATCCGGAGAGCATGGTGCCGGGCCGGATGGTCTTCATGCGCTTCAATGAGGACCACCACGGCCTCGGCCTCATCGGCCAGGCCAAGGAGGCTTCCGCGGGCCGGGAACTGCATCACCTGGCCTTCGAGGTGCCCACGCTGGACGATGTCTTCCGCGCCCGGGACCACCTCGAGAAGCACGATGTGCCCATCGACTTCCACGGCCGCAGGCGCGCCGGCTGCCAGGTGTCGGTGGAGTTCCGGGATCCGGACGGCCACAGCCTGGAGATCTTCTGGGGACTCGACCAGGTGGACTGGAACGGTGAAGCGCGGCCGCCCGAGGAGTGGGCGCCGAGACCGGCCCTCGAAGAGGCGCTGGACGAGGCCCCGCCGGGACAGGACACCACCCTCGCGGATCCGGGTCTGCGGCGGAAGTAGTCGGTGGCCGGCGGCGATGGGAGAAAGGCGGAATACCGGGACGACTACCAGATCATGTTGGCGCTCAGCATGACACCCTGGCTGTCCGCGCCGTGGGGCTGATCGTTGTGCACGCCTTCCAGGCTCAACGTGACCCACGACCCTGCCTTGAACTGCCCGCCCAGGCTCAGCCGCCGCGACCCCGCCCCGGAAAGCGACACGTCCGTGTAGGGCGTCAGCACCCCCCGGCCGCCCCACGTGGTGCCGAACCCATACGCGACCCGCGCATGGACACGCCCCGTTTGGTCGTCCGCCACCGGGCCGGCGACCCCGGTGTTCCACAACCGCTTCACACCCCCGCCCGTCCGACCCCAGGCCGGCCGCAGGCTCGCCGCGAACCCCAGGCCCGCCTCGCCCGGATCGAGCCGCAACAGCCCGCTCACGCCCCACTCCTCGTAATCCTCGCTGTGGGCGAACAGCGTCCGCGCCCGGCCTTCCACCGTCAGTCCCGACGCCGCGTCCGTAAAGCGCAGCCCGCCCCCCGTCTCCACACTGCTGCCCGTGTCCCCGTCCCCGCCGTCGTAGCGCATACCCACCTCGATGGACGGCGTGAACGTCGCCCCGGAGGCCAGTTTGCGCTCGTGCACCCCTTCCAGCATCAGCCGCTGCCGGCTGGCGCTCAACGTCGTTTGCTCAAGACTCCCCGAGCCTTCGATATCGGCCCACGAAAACATCGTTTCGCCTTTCAGTCGCAGGCTCGTGGTCCCGCCGCCGATCAACTCATCGCTCGACACCAGAGGCCCGCTCACCCCCGCCGCCACCATCCGCTGCGTCAGGTCGCTCGCCTGCGTGTCCCCCGACTCGTCGATCTCCACCTCGCCCCAGCCATAGCCCCCCGTGGCCCACAGGTTCATGCCTGCCGAGGACTGCCAGCCCACGTACGGGTTGACGCTCGTCAACGTCGTCTCGGAATCGCCCGTCACCCCGGAGGCCGTGTATTCCACGGCTCCCCGCGCCCACGCCAACGACACCCCCGCCAGAAAGTCCTCGCTCAACCTCGTGTCCACCCCGAGGTTGGCGCTCGCCACGTTGCCGTCGTAGTCCACGGTCGCCGCGCTGCCGCCGGAGAAGTTGCGGTAGTCGCCGCCTCCCCAGAACGTCAGGTTCCCGAACAAACCACCCCTGCCCGTGCCCGCCGCGTAGAGCGGCACGGTAAAGGACGAGCCCGCGAGCAGCCGGCCGAGGTTGAACGTGCCGCCTTCCAGCGCCCGCGCGTTCGTCAGAAGAACATCGGAGAACTTCGACGCGCCGCCGAGACGGAACCCCTTGGCGGGCGGGATGTCGGAGGTGGCCCGCCGGATGCGCCCGGAGACGGCATCGACGGTGCTGGCGGTCATGGCCCGCATGACCTGCGGCACCACCGACTTGACGGCCGTGTTCCGGCGCGCGGCCACCACGTTGGGTGAGCTCTGATAAAAACCCGACCCGACGATGATGTTGATCGGGCGTCTTCCCCGCGCCGTCACCACTTCATCGTTGAACGCGCGGGCGTAGCCCACCTTGGGGGTATCGGCGCTGTCGGTGTCGTCCGAGGGATCGTCGAAGTAATACTCGACGAAGCCGCCTTCCGGGTTGTTCTTCGCCGCGTCGAAAACCTGCGGCAGAATCAACTCTCCGGTCACGGCGTCCCGGACGGTCGGGGTCAAGGGTCGAAGCTCGAATCGGTTCGGAAACGCTCCGTGAAACAGAATCGCGTCGATGGTGCGATCCAGGATGTAGAGGTACACCGAACCGTGTCTCCAGGGCCCGTTCGGATCCCGCAAGGCGATGAATGCTTTCGCACTGGCGGACGGATCTCCACTCTTCAGGTGCCCCGTAACATAATTCCCCGCTTCCGTGACGAAGGCTTTCAATGTTTCCCGGTCCACCACGTCCCTGGCGGTAACGGCCGGGTCGCCATAATCGATTTGTTCCACGGCCAAGGGAGCCAGGTGAGACGAGTCGAGTTCGAATCCGGCAAGGGCCACGAACGGCAAACCCCCATAGGGGGCCGACACATAGGCGCTGGCATGACCGGAGGCGCCCGGCACCACGGAGGTCGCGTCGAACGGGGCCTCCGGTCCTCGCGACAGTATGCCGACCAGGACGGCTCGAGCGCGGACGGCCATCACAAGATCGGCGGAAGCCAAGTCCGCCAGGACTTCTTGCGGGACCCCCAACGCGGAAAGAATCGCGCCATAAATCAAGGGGTTGAGTTGCCGGCCCGTGAGGGCCGTGTCTTTCGCGTGCAAGAACAGCCTGCCGTCCAGCGACAGTGTCACGACGTAGGTGGAACCCGAACGCCAAGGACCCCCTTCTTGCCTCATGAGACACGCAAAGTGCAGGAATCGTCCCAGATCCGCCGAATCATTCTGGTTCCCTAATTCCGCGGTCACGGCCAGCGCGAACTCCATCAGACCACCGCTGCCGTCTTCCACCTGTTGTGCCGTCACGGGCGGGTCCGCGGGAGCAGTCACACCGGCGGGAAGCGGACACGCCTCACGCGTCTGCGCCAGGGCGGGGTTTATATCGGAAAAGACCGCGAGCACGAACAGGCCGGCACAAGAAACCATTATAGTCGCGGCGGACAGTGTCCCGGTTTTCATGCGAATGGTTCTCCTGCTCGGACCGTTGGCCATCACGCGGGAGGTTGGCGCGACGCCGCCGTCACGCCCGCTCGTTCATCCCCTGGATTGACGATGAAGGCTTCGCCGCGCGTGAAGAAGTCACGCACCAGGGCGACGAACCGCTCGGGCTGGTCCACCTCGACGTTGTGACCCGCGTCGTAGACGTAGAGCAGCTTGGCATGGGGAATCTCCCGCGCCAGGAGCTGGCCGCTCTCGGGCGGCATCATGCCGTCCTTGGTGCCCTGCAGCACGAGGGTCTGTTGCTCGATCTCGGGCAACAGGGCCACGAGCGCCTCATCGAGTCCGATGGAGTCGTGGTAGTAGTTGGCCCATCCCCGGAAGCCCCGACATGGTGTCGAGCCCCTCGTGGGGCGGAGTCCCGTCGAAACCGGGCGCGCACGCGCACTGCGCCGGCTCTTTGGATGTGCGAGTATATCCTTGCCCGTGTTGCATCGTCAACTACGAACCGTCGGGGTTGATGTACGAAAGTTTCAGCCCCGCCGAGCCCTTGCCGGCTCTACCGACGGCACTGTTGTTCCCACGCGGTTCGGGCTTTTCGTGACCGGGGCCGACCCATGACATTCCCATTCGGATGGTGTTCTATTCCGATTTGGACGGTGGTATATTCCGAAATGGACGCAACTTGATTCCGAATTGGACGGAAGGGATTCCACTTCGCGAGGCCATCATGCCAAATCCGACCACACGCGGGAAGTATGTGCCACGGCATTCGGAGGCACGAGTCCGCGAGGCGCTTACGGACACCCGCATCGTCGCCATCGTGGGTCCGCGGCAATCCGGCAAGACGACCCTCGCCCGGCGTATCGCCGCTGACGACGGCCGCCCCTTCATCTCCCTGGACGACGATCAAAACCGACGTTTCGCCGCGGACGATCCCATAGGCTTCGTCCGTGGCAACCCGACGGCGGTTATCGACGAGATTCAGCGTGCGCCGGCGCTGATCCTGGCCATCAAGCAGGCCGTCGACGAAGATGCGCGGCCCGGGCGCTATCTGATTACCGGATCGGTGGACCTCTTCAGGGCCGCCATCTCCCCCGATTCGCTTGCAGGCCGCATCGAAACCATCGAACTGCTCCCCTTTTCCCAAGCCGAAATAACCCGGAGCGGCGTGCCGGGTTTCCTGGATCGGGCATTCTCCGGAGACTTCCCGAACCTCGCGGCAGCGGACGCCACGACGGATCTGACTCAGTGCGTCCTTGCCGGCGGCTTCCCCGAAGCCCTTTCACGGCCGCTGCCGTCACGCCGCGCGAACTGGCTGCGAGCCTACGCGGGTTCGCTGGCCGAGCGCGACGTCTCGGATATCGCAAGCGTTGGGAACCGCGACGCAATGGCCCGGCTGCTCGATCACGCGGCAGCCGCGGCCGGTCAGTTACTCAACATGAGTGGGATAGGGGCACGCCTGGGAGTGGACGGAAAGACCGTCGACCGCTGGCTGGCCCTGTTCGAGCACATGTTCCTTGTCCGACGGGTCTACGCCTGGCATCGCAACGACCTGAAGCGCTTGGTCAAGCGGCCCAAGCTCCAGTTCCTCGACTCGGGCCTGCTTGCCGCGCTTCGGCGGATCGACAGCGCCGCCATCGCCGCAGACCGGCAGCAACTCGGTCCGTTGCTGGAATGCTTCGTGTACTCCGAGCTTGCGAAAGCCGCTACCCTGGTGGATCATCCGACATTCTTCTCCCACTACCGGGACAAGGACCGGGTCGAGGTGGATCTGGTGCTGGAGCGGTTGCCGAACGCCATTGTCGGCATCGAGGTCAAGGCAGGCGCCACCGCCCACCCCGGCGATTTCAAGGGTTTGGCCCGCCTCCGGGAAGCGACGGGCTCGCGCTTTGCCTGCGGCATCGTCCTCCACGACGGGGACCGTATTCAGCAGGCGGGGCCGAAGCTGTTCGCCATGCCGGTGAGCGCGCTGTGGAAGGCGTGACGGCGATCAGAGTCCTCTATCCGATCCTCTCCAACCCGCCCATGTACGGCCGTAGCGCCTCGGGAACGATGACGCTGCCGTCCTCCTGCTGACAGTTCTCCAGGATGGCCACCAAGGTGCGGCCGACGGCGAGGCCCGAGCCGTTGAGGGTGTGGACGAACTGGGGGCGTTGCTTGGGGGCGGGGCGGTAGCGGATGGCGGCGCGGCGGGCCTGGAAGTCGGTACAGTTGGAGCAGGAGCTGATCTCGCGGTAGGTGCCCTGGCCGGGCAGCCACACCTCGATGTCGTAGGTCTTGGCCGCGGAGAAGCCCAGGTCCGCGGTGCACAGTTCCACCACGCGGTAGTGCAGGCCCAGGCGCTGAAGCACGGTCTCGGCGTCGCGGGTGAGCTTTTCCAACTCGTCGAATGAGCCTTCCGGCTCGACGATCTTCACCAGCTCCACCTTGTTGAACTGGTGCTGCCGGATCAGCCCGCGCATGTCCTTGCCGTAGGAGCCCGCCTCCCGGCGGAAACAGGGGGTGTAGGCGCAGTAGTAGCGGGGCAGGTCGGACGCGTCGAGGACCTCTTCCCGGTGGATGTTGGTGAGCGGCACCTCGGCGGTGGGGATGAGGAAGTAGTCCGGATCCGCCGTGCGGAACATGTCCTCCTCGAACTTGGGAAGCTGGCCGGTGCCGGTCATGGTGTCGCGGTTCACCAGGAACGGGGGCAGGATCTCCTCGTAGCCGTGCTCCCGGGTCTGGAGGTCGAGCATGAAGGCGATGAGAGCCCGTTCCAGCAGCGCGCCCTGCCCCCGGTAGAGGGTGAAGCGCGCGCCCGCGAGCTTGGCGCCGCGGGCGAAGTCGAGGATGCCCAGGGTCTCGCCGACTTCCCAGTGGTTCCTGGGAGTGAAGCCGAATTCCGGCGCCTCGCCCCACTGCCGCAGCACCGGATTGTCGGCCTCGGATTCGCCCACGGGCACGCCGCGATCCGGCAGGTTCGGAATGTCGAGCATGGACGCGCTGAAGCGCTGCTCGGTCTCGCTCAGCGGCCCGTCCAGCGCGTCGAGCTCCTTGCTGACGGTACCGATCTCTTCCATGAGCGCCGAGGCGTCATCCCCCGACTTCTTGAGGCGGCCGATCTCGCCCGAGAGCTTGTTCTTCTGCTCCTTGAGCCGCTCCCAGCGGGCGAGGGTCTCCCGCCGCTCCCGGTCCGCGGCCAGCACCGCCTCCCAGTCGATGTCCCCGCCTCTGGCCGCCATGCGCTCGCGCACCCCGTCCGGGTCCTCGCGCAAGATCCTGACGTCAATCATCCTTCGTCCCTTCCGATGGCGTGTTCGCCGCCGACACCCCTATGGCTCCGAGAAATCGAACGCACGCCGGACGTGGCGCACCGCCGGCGGGTCCGAACGCAACGAAATGCCGACCACGTCGAACTGCACGTCCCGGTCATGCAAGTGATGTCTGTTGAGATAGTGCATCGCGGCGCGCTTCAAGCGCTGCTGCTTGGCGCCGTTGACCGATTCCAGCGGCGCGCCCGCCGTGTCCACCCTGCGAGTCTTCACCTCGACGAACACCACGGCGCGTTTGTCGAGTGCGATCAGATCGATCTCGCCCAACGGGCACCGGTAGTTGCGTTCGACGATGGCGTAGCCCTGGCGCTTGAGGTAGCGTTCGGCGAGTTCTTCGCCCGCCTTGCCCAGGGACTGCCGCGGATCACTCATTCCTCATTTTGTGGCACCTGAGAGCGGCACCGGCAAGCCTTCCCGCAACAGCGACGTTGGAGCGCGTTGTTCCACCCAATCCCGCACGGGCTTGAAGCTCCGCCGGTGGACGGGACAGGGACCGTAGCGGTCCAAAGCCTCGGAGTGGCGGCGGCTGCGGTAGCCCTTGTGGCTGGCGAACCCGTACTCCGGATACGCGGCGTCCAACTCCACCATCATGCGGTCCCGGGCCACCTTGGCGATGATCGATGCGGCCGCGATGGAGAAGCACACCCGGTCCCCGCCCTTGATCGTGCGCTGCGCCGGCGGCGCGGTAGGGTAACCGTCATCCTCCAGCAGGCTGGCGGTGGGAATGCCGTAGGGACCGTCGATCATGAGGAAGTCCGGCGCGACTTCCAGGCCCCGGACCGCCCGCGCCATGGCCAGCAGGCTCGCGCGCAGGATGTTGAGGCGGTCGATCTCGCCTGGATCGGCAACCCCCACGGCCCAGGCAACCGCGTGGCCCTGTATCCACCCGACAAGACGCTCGCGCTTCTTGGGCGTCAGCAGCTTGGAATCCTTGACGTCGGGATTGAAGACGCCGGACTCGAACACCACCGCCGCGGCCACCACCGGCCCCGCCAGGGGACCGCGCCCGACCTCGTCCACCCCGGCGATGCGCCGGAAGCCGCGCGCGAGCGCATCCATTTCAAAGACGGTGCCGTCGGGTCCGCGGCGCTCCGGAGCGAGCAACCGGCCGGGACGGGAGGGTTCGGGGAGGGTTCGTTTGCCGGGCATTCGACCCGCATGATAAGAAATCGGCGTGAAAATCACCAGCGAAGAGGTCCGGCACGTCGCCACCCTCGCGCGCCTGGATCTCGCTCAGGACGAGCAGGAAAGGCTTGCCGGCGAACTCGACCGCATCCTCGAATACATGGACAAGCTGAGCGAGCTCGACACCGACGGCGTCGAGCCCCAGTCCCACGCGGTGGACGTGGTCAACGTCCTGCGCCCGGACCGGGTCGTCAACCAGCCGCGGACCGAGGACATGCTGCGCAACGCCCCCGCACGGGACGACGACTTCCTGAGCGTCCCGAAAATCATTGAATGACGGTTCACGACCTCAGCGTTCCTTTGACCGGTCGCCTTGGTGCGGGATGGCGTTTCTCTTCGTGCGGAATGGCATCCTTGAAGATGGCGTCCTTCGACTTCGCTACGCTACGCTCAGGACGAACGGTTGGTGTATCCTCCGTTCGTCCTGAGCGTAGCGCAACGCGGGCGGAGCGAAGTCGAAGGGCGCCATGACCACCGATCCGTGTCTTCTCAGCATCCATGAACTGCATGACCGCCTGCGCCGCCGGGAGTTGAGCGCCGTCGAGTTGGCGGAAGCGCTGTTCGCGCGCATCGACGCCACGGACCACGCCATCGGCGCCTATCTCACGGTGTGCCGCGAGCAAGGCATGGAAGCCGCGCGCCAGGCGGACGCACGCTTCGCCGCGGGCGACACGCCGTCGAAGCTGCTCGGCATCCCCGTGGCCCTCAAGGACGTCCTCCTCACCGACGGTGTGGCCACCACCTGCGCGTCCAGGATCCTGGACGGGTTCACGCCGCCCTACGACGGCACCGCGGTGCGCCGCCTCAAGGACGCGGGGGCGGTGCCCGTGGGCAAGACCAACATGGACGAGTTCGCCATGGGCTCCTCCACCGAGAACTCCGGCTACGCCGTCACGCGCAACCCCTGGAACCTCGACCACGTGCCGGGCGGCTCCTCCGGCGGTTCCGCCGCCGCCGTGGCCGCCGGCCAGTGCATTGCCGCGCTGGGAACGGACACCGGCGGCTCCATCCGCCAGCCGGCGGCCTTCTGCGGCATCGTCGGCCTCAAGCCCACCTACGGACGGGTGAGCCGGTACGGCGTGGTGGCTTATGCGTCGTCGCTCGACCAGGTGGGGCCGATGACGCGTGACGTCACCGACTGCGCGCTGGTGCTCCAGGCCATCGCCGGCCACGACCCCGCCGACTCGACCTCGGTGGACGTGCCGGTGCCCGACTACACCGCCGCGCTGACCGGCGACGTCAAGGGGATGCGTATCGGCGTTCCCAAGGAATTCTTCGCGGCGGGGCTACAGCCCGAGGTGGAGCAGGCGGTGCGGCAGGGCATCCTGGAACTGGAGAAGGCCGGCGCCGTGGTGACCGAGGTATCGCTCCCGCGGAACGACTACGCCGTGGCCGCCTACTACGTCATCGCCGCCGCCGAGGCCAGCTCCAACCTGGCGCGCTACGACGGCATGCGCTACGGCCCCCGGGCCGAAGCCGCGGACCTCACCGCCACCTACATGAAGAGCCGCGCCCAGGGGTTCGGGAAGGAAGTGAAACGGCGCATCATGCTCGGCACCTACGTGCTGTCCGCCGGCTACTACGACGCCTACTACATCAAGGCACAGAAGGTACGAACGCTGCTGAAGCAGGACATGGAATCGGCCCTGAGCCGCTGCGACGCCATCGTCGCCCCCACCTGCCCCACCACCGCCTTCAAGCTCGACGAGATGACCCACGACCCCCTGCAAATGTACCTCTCGGACATCCTCACCATCTCGGTAAACCTGGCGGGGCTCCCCGCGCTGTCAGTGCCGTGCGGTTTCGACGACAACGGCCTCCCCATAGGCCTGCAGATCATAGGGAAGCACTTCGACGAGGCCACGCTGCTACGGCTGGGGTACGCCTACGAGCAGGCGACGGAGTGGCACACGTTACGACCCAACCTATAGGGGCAGCCCTACCGTTGCCAGATCAGCGCAGCTTCCGCCGCAAGTCCTTCGCCCCTACGCTGAATTTCTACTTCACCCCAAGCTCGTTGATCGCGCATGGCCGTGTTCAGCGCGAAATGAGAATCTGCAAGAATAAGCTGTTTCTCCGCGAATGGTTTGTTACTCAGAGTTGGATTGTACCCGGAGAGAGTAAGATTCCCAATCGTATCAAGCCACTGCTCGTGAACCTCCGCTGCACTTGCACCAAGGTCACGCTCCCATTCTGCTGACAGAGTTTGAGGCATGACATGCTCTATGGTTATGTCGTCAGTCAACGCCGGGGTTTCATTATGGCCACGGCAACACTCTATTGTCCATAGCACTAGTCGCGTCCGGCTCAGACGCTGCTTATTGTAAAGCCTGTACTGCCGCATCCTCGAGCGGAACTCTTCGTCCGTCGGCCAACTATTATTTAACAGATGTCCCCTCACGCTCCCAACGACATCCTCCCAGTCAATTTGCTCGATCATCTGTGCAAATATCCGCCGCACCGAGTTCGTAGGGACGCCGCAAATGGTTCGCCGCACCACAAATGATTCGATCAACTTCACTACTTCGACCACATCGCGGAGTACGATTTCTCCTTTTGCCGCTCGGTCCATAGCCCTCATTAGAAAAGGGTCCGCTACGACAACGTCCCATTGCTTCAACCGCCAGTACCGCATCGCCAGTCCTAGTTCGGCGTCCAACGACCCCGGCGTCAAGAGTAGCTTCTGTATTGCCTTCGGATCCGCGGAGTCATGCGACTTTGTTTCTGAGATCTTCGCGTAATGGCGCGCAAATTGATAGAAATCTCTCAACCTTTCGACCGACGCGTCTGGGGTCAGCGACTGAAACCTATCCTTTATCTCGTCATAAGTGTCATCTTGGCGTGGCAAGCTGCCATCCATCATCAAATAGTTCCAAAAGAAAGCTGTCGGAATCTGCTCACCCGGAAACAACTGCTCCATGGGTCGCCAACAATTCTCGTATTCTCTTTGTTGAGTATCCACGTCAGAAATACTCATCAGGAGGTAATTGCGGATCAGATCGGCGACGCTGAGAGGTAGACCTGTATTGTTCAAACTCTCGAAGATCCTGTTGGGGCTGTCTTGCGCATCTAGGTGGATACTTACCATGTCAAGATGGGTTACTATACAGCGGTACAAGTTCCGCAAATCGAAAGCGCCTCCGCCGTTTCGTTCGCCGAACACCTGGTCACTGAAGTACTTACGAGCGTCGTCTATTGCGGTTCGGCGAACACAACCGGCAGGTTCCCTATTGGGCTCTGTTTCTACTATCAGTGCCTGAAAAGCGTCCCGATCTCCTTGTGTAGGGACAAATTTCGTGTGGTCAGGCCCCGTAGCGTACTGGTTAACCAAGCAACTGTTGTGTATCTCCGCCGCCAAACTGGGGTAATCTTCTTGTCCGGCATGGTCACGAATGATACTGAGCAAGATGAATAGAGTAGTCATGCGTTGCTGGCCGTCAATCAGCAAGTACTTGGATGCGCCCTCAGGTGATGTCGTAACCTGTTGTGTGACGACGGAGCCGATAAAATGGTTTCGCGGTTCTTGTAATCGGTAGATTTCGACAATGTCGCTCCAGAGCTGTTCCCATTGTTTTTCGCCCCAACTGTAGGGACGTTGGTACAACGGGACCACATACTGAATCTTACCATCGAGCAACCTCTGAAAAACCACTTCGCCAGCTTTCACCTGTGACCTCCTATACGATTGGATATGTTGGGCGTCGCTTGTGCGTCGCAGGCGCCGCGCCTTACGCCGTCCCGAGTATCAACGACGCATGCATGGCCAGGCTGCCGCCGTGTCCGCTGATGATGCCGACCTTGGCGTCGGCCACTTGCCGCTCGGGCTCGACGTCGTTGCCGCGGAGCTGGCGGGCGCCTTCGGTGAGGTGGAGCATTCCCTCCAGGTGGGCCTGGGACAGGAGGCCGCCGTGGGTGTTGAGGGGGATCTCGCCGCCGAGGCCGATGCGGCCGTCCTTGACGAAGTCCTTGCCCTCGCCCTTCTCGCAGAAGCCGTAGTCCTCCAGGGTGATCATCGCGGTGATGGTGAAGCAGTCGTAGAGCTCGGCGAAGTCCATGTCCCTGGGCTCCAGGCCGGCCATGTCGTAGGCCATGCGCGAGGACTTGCGGCCGCCCAGGGTGGTGAGGGTGGGCGCGTCCAGCAGGCTGAAATGGGGGTGGTGCTGGCCCATGCCGAGGATCACCACCGGCGGCCTGGGGAAGTCCTTGGCGCGTTCCAGGCTGGTGACCAGCACGGCGCCGCCGCCGTCGGACTCCAGCGAGCAGTCCAGCAGGTGCAGCGGTTCGACGATCATGCGGGACTGCTGGTGGTCCTCCAGCGTGATGGGTTTCCGCATGGTGGCGTTGGCGTTCAGCGACGCGTGCCGGCGCGTAGAGATGGCGATCTCCGCCAGGTCCTCGCTGCGGGTGCCGAACTCGTACATGTGGCGCTGGGCCGCCAGGGCGTGCCCGGCCGCCGCGGCGAAGTGCCCCCAGGGCCGCTCCCAGTGCTCGTCTCCCCGGCGGATGGGGTAGCCGGGAGTGGCGTCGCCGGTGGAGCGCTTGCGCGCGTGCACGCACACCACCGTGTGGCACATGCCCGCGTCGATGGCCATGACCGCGTGCTGCACCATGGCGATGGGCGTGGCGCCGCCCAGGGCCAGGTCGGTGGCGTACACCGGGGTGATGCCGGCCATGTGCGCCAGCCGCACGGCGTAGCTCCGGTGAGCGTCGTTGAGCGGCTGGTTGGTGACGAAACCGTCCACCGCGTCGCCGCGGATGCCCGCGTCGTCGAGACACGCACGGATCGCTTCCAGATGCAGCGAGTGCGTGGTTCCGTCCGGACGCTTGCCTACTTGCGTTTCGCCCACGCCGACGATGGCGTATTTTCCCCCGAGATTGGCCATGCTTCCTCCTTGGCGGGGCCGTGCCCCTACGCGGCAGAAATGACTGAGAGATCCGTAACAGCAAAGGGTTGAAGGCGTCAAGAATTGCGACGTCCCGGCCTTTCTGTTACCCCAGCGGAACCATGAGCTACGAAACGGTCATCGGTCTGGAGGTGCACGCGCAGATCCTGACCGAATCGAAGATCTTCTGTGGTTGCTCCACCCGCTTCGGCGAGGGGCCGAACCGGAATACCTGCCCGGTGTGCATGGGCTTTCCGGGGGTGTTGCCGGTGCTGAACCGAAAGGTGGTGGAGCACACCATCCGCACCGGGCTGGCCACCCACTGTGCCATCGCCCGGCACAGCCGCTGGGCGCGCAAGAACTACTTCTACCCGGACCTGCCCAAGGGCTACCAGATCAGCCAGTACGAGCTGCCGTTGTGCACGGGCGGCCACGTGGACGTGAGCGTGGACGGCGCCGCGAAGCGGGTGCGGCTCACCCGCATCCACATGGAGGAGGACGCGGGCAAGAACATTCACGACGCCCGCGGCGACCACAGCCTGGTGGACCTCAACCGCGCGGGGGTGCCGCTCATGGAGATCGTGAGCGAACCCGATATGCGCAACCCCGGCGAGGCCGGCGAGTACCTGAGGACCCTGCGCTCGATCCTGGAGTACCTCGAGGTGTGCGACGGCAACATGGAGGAAGGGAGCTTTCGCTGCGACGCCAATGTGTCACTGCGAGAGGCGGGGGACGAGGAGCTGGGCGTCAAGGTGGAAATCAAGAACCTCAACTCCTTCAAGGCGGTGGAGAAGGCGCTGGAACACGAGATCCGGCGCCAGGGACAGGTGCTTTCCGACGGCGGCACGGTGGTGCAGGAGACGCGGCTGTGGGACCCGGATGCGGAAGTCACCCGGTCCATGCGCTCCAAGGAGCACGCCCACGACTACCGCTACTTCCCCGATCCGGACCTGCTGCCGCTGGAGATCGACGAGGCCTGGATCGACGAGATCCGCGCCACCCTGCCCGAATTGGCGCAGGAGCGGCAGAGCCGTTTCGTGGAGCAGTACGGCCTGCCTGCCTACGACGCGGACATCCTCACGCAGCGGCGCGACGTGGCCGACTACTTCGAGTCCGCGGTCAAGGCCCACGCCAATCCCAAGGCCATCGCCAACTGGCTCATGGGCGACCTCTTCCGGGTGCTCAAGGAGCGCAAGCTGGACGCCGCGCTGCGCATCGAGAGCTGGCCCGTGGAGGCTGACGATCTGGCGCGGATGGTGCGGTTGGTGGACGAGGGCACGATCAGCGGAAAGCTCGCCAAGACCGTCTTCAACGACATGCTGGAGACCGGCAAGGGGCCGGACGCCATCGTCAAGGAGAAGGGCCTGGAGCAGGTGTCCGACACCGGCGCCCTGGACGCGGCGGTGGACGAGGTGCTGGCGGCGTGCGCGGCGCAGGTGGAGGAGTTCCGCGCCGGCAAGGAGAAGGTCTTCGGCTTCCTGGTGGGTCAGGTGATGAAGGCGACGCGGGGGAAGGCGAATCCGCAGATGGTGAACGAGATTCTGCGGGGCAAACTTCAGGGCTGACGGCCTCGTCGGCCAACCCCTCCCCGCCTGGATTCCCGCTTTCGCGGGAATGACGATTCGGGGCGTTGGTGCCTGACGTGTTCCGACACGGCCCCTTTCTCGGGAATCGCGGATCGGCGTCAGGTCCGGTAGTCCGAATTGATGCGCACGTACTCGTGGCCGAGGTCGGAGGTCCATACGGACGTGCCGGCGGCGCCCATGCCGAGGTTGATGCGGACGGTGAAGGACGGGCGCTGCATGACCTTGGCGGCGGCGGACTCGCGGGTGCCGACGGCCAAGCCCCGGCGCACGACCTTGACGGTGCCCAGGGCCACGTCGATGGTCTCTTCCACCACGGGCACGCCGGCGTTGCCGATGGCCATCATGAAGCGGCCGATGTTGGGGTCCTCGCCGAAAAAGGCGGTCTTGACGAGCTTGGAGTTGGCCACGGTGAAGGCCACCTTGCGCGCCTCGGCCACCGTGCGAGCGCCGTCCACGCGGATCTCCACGAGCTTCTTGCTGCCCTCGCCGTCGGCCACGATCTTGAGCGCCAGCTCCTTCATCACTCGAGTCAACTCCCGCTCCAACACGTCCTCGCCCTCGCCGCCGGGGGTGATGCGGGGGTTTCCGGCGACGCCGTTGGCCAGGCACAGCACGGTGTCGTTGGTGCTGGTGTCGCCGTCCACGGTGATGGCGTGGAAGGTCGAGTCGGTGGCCCGCCGCACCATGGGGCGCAGAGCGGCCGGAGCGACGGCGGCGTCGGTGAGCACGTAGCACAGCATCGTGGCCATGTTGGGGGCGATCATGCCCGCGCCCTTGGCGATGCCGGCGATGTGCACGGGGCGGCCGCCGACGCGGCACGTGGCCGCCGCGATCTTGGCGCCGTTGTCCGTGGTCATGATGGCCTGGGCGGCGTCCTGCAGGGCGTCGGGCGCGAGCGCCGCCGCGGCATCGGCGATGCCGCGGTTGATCTTGTCCATGGGCAGGCGCACGCCGATGATGCCGGTGGAGGACGGCAGCACCCGCCGCGCGTCGATACCCAGGTGCCGCGCGGTCTCGGCGCACATGGCTTCGGCGTCCCGCAGCCCGCCCGGACCGGTGCAGGCGTTGGCGTTGCCGCTGTTGACCACCACCGCCTGGAGCTGCCCCGAGCGCGCGTGCTGCGCGCCCGCGGTGACGCTGGGGCTCTTGACGCGGTTCTTCGTGAACACGGCGGCCGCGGCGGCCGGGCCCTCGGAGGCGATGAGAGCCAAGTCCTTGCGCCCGCTCTGCTTGAGGCCGCACGCCACGCCCGCGAAGCGGAAACCGGGTACCCCGGTGGGGGTCTTCACTTGCCGTGGCATCGTTTGTATTTCTTGCCGCTGCCGCACGGACAGGGTGAGTTGCGCCCCACCTTGTCGCCGTCCCGCCGCACCGTGGACACGCGCTCCGGCCCCTCGCCGTCGCCGTGGCTCAGCATCATCTGGCGCGGCGCCTGCCGGGTTTCCAACTCTTCCAGCTCGGTGGCCGAGCGCTCCTGGTCCACCTCCACGGTGAAGAGCTTCCCGACCACGTCTTCAGGGATGCGGTCGGACATCTCCTGGAACAGCTCGTACCCTTCCCGCTGGTACTCGTGCAGCGGGTTCTTCTGGCCGTAGCCACGCAGGCCGATGCCCTCCTTGAGGTGGTCCATGTTGAGGAGGTGGTCCTTCCACAGGACGTCAATGGTCTGGAGCATGATGATCCGCTCGAGCTGCCGCATTAGCTCCGGACCCAGCCGCTCCTCCTTGTCCGCGTAGCTCTCCGTGACCAGGTCGACGACCTTTTCCTCGATGTCATCGGCGTTGAGGCTCTCCATCTCCTCGGGGGTGAGCTCCAGCCGCACGTTGAAGCGGCCCCGGAGACTCTCGGCCAGACCCACAACGTCCCACTCCGACGCCATGGCCTGCTTGTCCACGAAGCGTTGCGCCGTTTCCTCGGCAAGCTGGGTGGCCATCTCCAGCACGTCGTCCCTGAGCTTGTCGCCCGCGAGCGCGTCCCGGCGCTGGCCGTAGACCACCTCGCGCTGCTTGTTCATGACGTCGTCGTATTCCAGCAGGTGTTTGCGGATGTCGAAGTTGTGCGCCTCCACCTTCTTCTGGGCGTTCTCGATGGCCCGGCTCACGAGCCCGTGCTCGATGGGAACCCCCTCCTCCATGCCCAGACGGTTCATGATCCCCTGCATGCGGTCGGCGCCGAAGATGCGCATGAGGTCGTCTTCCAGCGACAGGAAGAACCGCGACGCGCCCGGGTCGCCCTGGCGTCCGGCGCGGCCGCGCAACTGGTTGTCGATGCGGCGGCTCTCGTGGCGCTCGGTGCCGATGATCTGGAGTCCGCCGGCGCCCACCACCTTCTCGCGCTCCGTGGAGGAGTTGCCCTGGTAGCCGGCGAGGATTTCGTCGTAGCGGTTGCTGTAGGCTTCGGGGGCCTTCTCCAATTCCTCGCGCACTTCCTCCACCGCCTGTACGTATTCCTGGCGCTTGGACTCGTAGGCCTCGTGGGCCGCTCGGCTGTCCTTCTCGTAGGGGATGCGCAGCGCCTCGCAGTGGGCCTCGGCCTCCTCGAAGGCGGTGCGGTTGGCCTCGAACTCCCGCACCAGCGCGGCCTCCTCGCCCTGGGAAACCACCGAGCGGGTGACCACGAACTCGTACTCCTCGAGCCGCTGTTCGTACATCCGCCGGCTGTCGTCGACGGCCTCCAGCAGTTGCGGCCGCTGGCCGTCGGCGCTCTGCCAGCGCTCGACGAAGGAGCCGAACGCCTTGCTGGCCTCGCTGAACTCGCGCCGGGCGGACTCGTCCACCCCACTATGGGCCAGCACCGCCTCGTCGAGGCTCTCCTTCATCTCGACGTAGGACTCCGGGATGTTGCGGTAGCTGTGCAAGGCGTCGATAAGCTGGGACGAGGAGACCCGTTCGTACTCCTCCCGCAGGTCCCGGAAGGGCGACAGCGCCATGAGCCGGTTCTGGATCTCGGTGAAGCTGCGCAACGCGTCGCCACGCTGATTCTCGTGTACTTCCGACTCCGCCTTGTAGCGCTCGGTGACATGGCGCATCTGCTCGTCGTATCGTTCCTTCAACTCACGCAGTGCGTCCTCGTAGCGCTGCTGTCCCTGGAGCGGCAGCTTGGCGGCGCGGGTGATCCACTCGTTTTCCATGTCCGAACGCGCCAGGAACTCGGGGTTCCCCCCAAGCAGGATGTCGGTGCCGCGGCCGGCCATGTTGGTGGCGATGGTGACCGCGCCGAAACGGCCCGCCTGGGCGATGATGGACGCTTCCGCCTCGTGGTTCACGGCGTTGAGCACGTTGTGCTTGACCTTGCGTTTCTTGAGCATCGACGAAAGCAGCTCCGACTTCTCCACCGACACCGTGCCCACCAGCACCGGCTGCCCCTTGGCGTGGGACTCGGCGATCTCCTCCACCACGGCCTCGTACTTCTCCTTCTCCGTGCGATACACCACGTCGGCGTGGTCCATGCGCACCATGGGCCGGTGGGTGGGCACCACCAGCACGTCGAGGTCGTAGATTTTCTTGAACTCGGGGGCTTCGGTGTCGGCCGTGCCGGTCATGCCCGCGAGCTTGGCGTACATGCGGAAGTAGTTCTGGATGGTGATGGTGGCGAGGGTCTGGTTCTCCTCGCGGATGTGCACCCCCTCCTTGGCTTCCACCGCCTGGTGCAGCCCGTCGGACCAGCGCCGCCCCGGCATGAGCCGCCCGGTGAACTCGTCGACGATGATGATCTCGCCGTCCTTGATGACGTAGTCCACGTCGCGCCTGAAGATGTTGTGGGCCTTCAGGCCCTGGTTCACGTGGTGCAGCGTATCGATGTGGCGCGGGTCGTAGAGGTTGTGCACCCCCAGCAGCCGCTCCACCTTGGCCACGCCGCCATCGGTGAGGGCAACCGTCTTGGCCTTCTCGTCGATGGTGTAGTCCCCCTGGGCCAAGATGGCCTCCCGGTCTTCCTGGGAGGGATCGCCCTGGGTCACCGCGCCCCGCTGGAGCTTGGGGATGATGCGGTTGAGCGTGTAGTACTTGTCGGTGGACTCCTCCGCCGGCCCGGAGATGATCAGCGGCGTGCGCGCCTCGTCGATGAGGATGTTGTCCACCTCGTCCACCACCGCGAAATTGAGCTCCCGCTGGACGTACTCTTCCAGCGCGAACTTCATGTTGTCGCGCAGGTAGTCGAAGCCGAACTCGTTGTTGGTGCCGTAGGTGATGTCCGCCCGGTAGGCCTCCTGGCGCGACACCGGCCGCAGGTTCAGGTAGCGGTAGTCCTTGGTGATGTAGGTGGGGTCGAACCGGTAGCTCGCGTCGTGGACGATGGAGCTCACGGACAGCCCCAACGCATGGTAGATGGGGCCCATCCACTGAACGTCGCGCCGGGCCAGGTAGTCGTTGACCGTGATCAGGTGCACGCCCTTGCCGGTGAGCGCGTTCAGGTAGAACGCCAGCGTCGCCACCAAGGTCTTGCCCTCGCCGGTCTTCATCTCGGCGATCTTGCCCTCGTGCAGCACCATGCCGCCGATGAGCTGGGCGTCGAAGTGGCGCAGCCCGATGGTGCGGCGCGAAGCCTCCCGGGTGGCGGCGAACGCCTCCGGCAGGAGGTCGTCCAGGCCCTCGCCGTCCGCCAACCGCCGCCGGAACTCGTCGGTCTTCTCCCGCAGCTCCGCGTCCGTCAGCTTTTCGAACTCCGGCTCCAGCCCGTTGATGTGCTCCACCACCGGCCTGAGCCGCTTGACCTCCCGGTCGTTCTTGGTGCCGAAGATCTTCTTGACGTAGTTGCTGCCGAACATTGGTTCAGGATAGCGATTCCGGGGACGAGTTGCAATTTCCCGTATTCCTCAGAACAACTCATCAAAAGACCGAGACCGCACCACGGTTGCCACCGTCTCCACCACTTAGACCCTCGCCAACACTGCCGCAATCATCTCCCTTGCAACACGCGGCGAGGGGCAAATTTCCGTCAAGATGCTGAACACCCGCTGATATACCAACGCATCCGACACCGCCACGTCTCGAAATCGCTCCGATTCGCATGGTGCGTCGAAACTCCGCAGTCTCATCTCCAACGCATTGAGTCTCCCCAGACTGTTCTTGCCGTCTCCGCCGCTCTCTCTCAACTCCACCCGAAGTTCCGCGAGCCGTTCCGACGCTAGATCAGCCAACCGGCCAGCGTCTCGTCGAGCCAAGTAACCAGAACATACAAGTTCGTACGTCTCTTCCAATTGTGCTATCATGGATTGAAACCGACGATCCTCGTGGCGCACCGTTGACGCCTTCCGACACCGCGAAGCAATCTCCCGCGCGATCCTTCCCAAGTGGTTCTCCAGGTTCCTAACATGGGGCCCGGGCTCAAAGTAATCACGCCGCGCGTTAGGAACGATTCTTGAGTCCACGATATGAACCTCACCCACACACCACCTATTAAAACGCTCCTCTGGAAAGACGCTGTCGAACACAGACTCGTCACCGACTTGAATATTTCCTACGCGGGCACGCAACCCTCTGATCCCAATCTCCTTCGGTAGCGCCCCCAGATACGACGAATGTGCGACCCATCCTATAGCCGCCGTGTCCTCAGTATCCACCGACGGGACCCGAAACCCTTGGAACTCCCTGAACTCGTCTTGGCGCGCGGAAGAGAATCGAATGGTGGCGCCGTCCAGCCGCCTGACGTCGCTGCCTTCCTTGTCAACCGCCACGTCTAACACCAGCGGCTTCCTGGTTTCCTGAAAGAGGTTACGAATCTTAGCAGCGTAAGGGAACGATGAGGACATCGGCACGGGGCATACTTCACTAATGTACTTCCTGACCGCGTTTCGATTTAATATCAACCCCGCGGCGTGACGCCCAATACCCGCTATCTGCACCTCGAAAAAGTTCGGTGGATAATCTTGCCCGGAACACACGTCGACTGCCGTGCAGTTCCGGATAACATCTTCCGAACCGCCTGCCGCGCCGCGTTGAGCACGCAGTTTTGTTCCATCCCACACGACCCGCGTAGGTGGTCGTCCACCGCCTTCGCGCGTCACAAATGTAACCGTTTCAGCAAATGCCAAACCACACAAGCGTCCGATCCCACGGAAACCTCGGTCGGTAGCCCGCCGTTTTTCACTGTCCCCAATCGGGAGTAATGCATTGACCGCCATGTCATGCGACAATCCTGGCCCGTTGTCCCGAACGGTCACGCGTAGGCCCTCAACATCGATGTCAATTTCCACCCGCCCGTCAGCGACGTTGCCCGCTTCTACTGAATCGGCCGCGTTTTGAACATATTCCCTATAAATCGCCAAGGGATTACCATACATCCCGAACGTAACTAAATCCAGGATCCCGGTACCAACCAACACCTCCCTGCCTCTCGGGTCTATCATGTTTTTCTTCCCACCATCGGGCTATGCGTTCCTCGCTCTACCGTGAATCCCTTCCATCCCCGTGATCAAAGAGGCCGGCGTCCTCTACCAGCTCGTCGTCCTTCGGTATGACAAAATCAGCATCAGATGGGAGTCGGCTCAGGATTCGAGCGCCATCAAGCTTAGCGTCCTCCCTCGCCGCTAGCGCATGGAACTCGACGACGTCCCGAATGCGGCGGTCGACGGAAGGATCTTTCGCAAGATCTCGGTAGTAGCCCGATCGCACCCCCACCGTTCCGGACGGTCCCGCCAGTAGCCCGTATAGTTCTTCTTCTTGGCGGTGGGAGAGGCGCTTCCGGAGACGCCGGTACTCCTCGAAAACCGGTCGCCCGTCCCCTCGCTCATAGTAGTCCCTGTGGAAAATGAACGCGTGCGGAAGAGCTAACAGCCTTTCAAACGCTTCGGCATTCTCCCCGTACGCTTTAGCAAAAAAGGACGGATTGCCGCTGACAATGCCCCCGGTCGCTTGGAGCATGATCTGAAATGACCGCAGGTAATACCGATTCCAGTGTTCACCGACGTGCGATCGGTCCTTTAGGGTAACTGGTTGATAACGCATGGGGAAGGACCAAATACGGATCCCGAGCTCTTCATTGAGGGCTATGTTGAGTCGCATTCTGTCGTAGAGGTCTCGGGGCGTATCCTTGAAGTTGTAGAGCATGTAATTTGACAACGAGGTGATTCCATTGTCCGCCGCCATTCGGATAGAGGTTTCATAGACTTTCCGAACACCAAGATGATCGAAGGCAATACGTAACGGGCTGATTGCGATCGTTGATATCTCCCGCAGGAACATCGGGGATTTCGCCAGAATCCGGGCATCCACACCCTGATTGAAATCGACGCGCCGTTTCACGGGACGACCCCCGTCGCGCCGGATCGTAGCGCCCGGAGTGAAACCCAAGTCACGAATTTCCGCGATGATCTCCTTGAACCGGCCGGACGCGGTGAGGTTGTTGTCCATGAGGACCAAGTCTTTCCGCGGCCCGTACAGCCTATCCACTTCCCCTACGAGTCTCGACAGCGGTGGCATCTCACGCTGTCCTCCTTCGAGTTTGGGCACACCGCAGAAGGCGCATCGCCGGACACAGCCTCGCGAGGCGTAACCGAAGTACGCGTCAACCACCGGATATTTGTACGCAACGTGTCCCAAGATATCGTAATCCGGAACCCGTTCCTCGATCGGTTCGCTCTCCACATCGCCAAACCCGAAATCGTGATTCTCCTCCGACAACCTCAACGCCGTTGAGGGCGCTCCGTCGAGCAAGCCCTTTATAAACCGCACCCCCGCCCAGCGTGGCTCCTTCAGAAATTCCTCGTACATCAACGAGGCCGCGATCCCACCCACAAACACCCGTTCGGGTTGACTTCCGGCCGCCCTCAGCGCGAAGTCAATCGCACTCGCCGTTCTCTCCCATTCAAAACTGAAAAGCGTACCGACATAAACGCGGTCCCACACGTCTTCCAACACGGCCGGCGATGGCCCCTTGATGAAGCGCACTACGTCTCCGCGGCCCCGCGGACCGTGGTACGCCGCCAACTTCATCAGGCCCAACGGCGGATACTTATTCGGGTAAGCCGGTTCAACCAGCAGCACGTTTTTCTTCGCCATCAGTCTCAGCTTGTTTGATGATGTTTGCGACACGGTCGACCTGTTTCGCTAATTTCCGGAACGCTTGTCTCACCGCGTTGAAGCGGCCTACGTCAAGCTCACTAACGTCCCTACCGGAAACGTCGTCTAGGACAGTGCACGCCTGTTTGAGCCTCTCTTCTACTTCACTGATCTTCGCCGCGCGGTACGCGTCGTCCAAATCGACCTTCCCGGCGACAAAACGTCTGAGCACTTTCGGCTTCCGTACCACCACGGGCAGTTTCGCACGAAGTTCCTGTGCCGTGAAGTCGTTGTTCTCCTCCTTCGAACCGAACTCCCTTATGGTGCGCAACAAACACGCTCGCAGCCCTTTGTCCTTCTTCATCACCTCGTCGATCGTTCCTTTTCGAACCAAGACGTCGTAATAACTGAAATGGTCGCGTTGGTTGTCCAAATTCTCCTTCATCAGCTCAATGACTCGCGTCCGGGTCCGAATCGTCCCCACCGACTCTCCAAACACGGTCGCTATCTTGTCAAGCTTCCATCCTCGCTCCCGCCGGACGTATGCGAAATTCGCCTTCTCGTAAGCGGACTACTTTGTCTTCCCCTTGACGTGAACCTGGTTGAGAAAAGCCGCTTGCTGATCCTCTGTCAGACTACTCACTAGTTCGCATTGGACTCGCCCCCACTCCCCCTCTTCGTTCCGTTGGTCCAGAAGTCGGTAGACCGCCAAGCGCGAATTGCCCTCAATTACCTCCATGGTGTCGTTGCGAACAAAAATCGGTTCAATTAGTCCGCCGTGTCGCTTTACATCGGGCACCAGGTTCCTCACACTAGGTTCTTCGCGCAAGCGTTCAAGAATCAACTCCTGTTGTTCCTCCTCCGTTCGGTCCTCGAACCCTGGCTCTCCGTGGGTACACGCGTATACCCTAGGATTGTCGCGAAGAAATTTCAGCTTATAGATGTCCACCTCCCCACTCGCGACAGGGACCGCTTCCCCCAGGATCGTGACGTGTTTCTGGTCCATACTATACAACCTCTCGTTTGGAGTCGTTTTCACTAGGTGCGGGTGACAGAACCTTAAGCAATTGATCGGGCAGGTCAAAGATGATCGACGTATCAAACTCCTCCGATGATATGTCTCCCTGCGTCACCCGCGCGGCCTCATATTTGGCGTGCAACAGCTGATCGATCCACTCATCAATTGTGTTTCGCGCAATCAAGTTATGCACAAAACAGTCAACCCTTTGCGAGATTCGGTGGATGCGATCCTGAGCCTGCAGGTAATCATCCAAACTGAACCCTCGATCGTAGAAGACCGCGTGATTCGCCGCGGTCAACGTCAACCCCTCTTTCGCCGCGCCGGGCGTCGCGACCAAGACCCGGCAGGTATTGTCCGCGGAGAATCGATCAATTGATCTATTTCTCTCATCGACAGTCATTCCCCCGTGCACCTTGGCTGGCCGCAGTTCCAACAATTGCGCGCTCAGCCATTCGACGTTCTCTACGAAACACGTCCAGACAATCGCCTTGTGAACCCGGAGGTCTACTTCCTCGGCCAACTGCAAGAGACGTGACAACTTAGCCGGCTCTTCCTCGTACCCGTCGTCCACCAGTCCCGGGTTGGATGCACACTGTACCAAGCGCAACAGTCGCTTGAGAAGGTTCTCCGCGTCGTCCGTAGTTAACCCGTCTCTCCCCCGGATTTCATACATCAAGGCATCGCGATACGACGCGTAAATGACCGATTGGTGCGGCGCTAGGTCGACAGACACGGTTCGTATGGTCTTGTCCGGAAGGGCGAGGCCGGCTGTCTCCTTTGTTTCCCGTACCGTGAAGTTTCGTATCCTCTCCATCACCCTCGACAGTCTGCCGCCATAAGACTCCGCTCCCCCGCCGTCACCTCGATCGCGCTCCGACATAGTTCCGCGTTGATGAGCACCTCGACTCGGTAGGTCCAACTCTGCTCTGAAGGTTTCGAACGAGCTGCCAAGCGCCCTACCTGCATCCAAAAAGCGTACCTGCGACCAGATATCGAAAGGCCGGTTTGCCACTGGCGTCCCGGTCATGATCACCCGACGCACGAACCGCTCCGCGATTGAGTGAAGGCACACCGAAATGCGGGCCTCGGGGTTTTTGATCTTTTGACTTTCATCCAATATCCCCGCCACCCGACACGTCCCTAGAAACTCGCGAATCAAATCGACATTCGCGGAAATCACTTCATAGTTGAGAAGGTAGATCAGGACCGGGGAGTTCAGAGCAATACTGTTCTCCCGTCGATTTCCGGTCAAGGCTCGTGGCGTAACGTACGTGTGATTGCTGATTTCATTGGCCCAGTTACGAACCAGTGTTTTCTTGGTAATTACGAATACCGTATCCACCACATCGTCCGACAACCAACGCAACATCAAATCGACCGCAATCTTTGTCTTTCCAAGACCCTGTTCGTGAAAAATTGCAGCATAGGGCAGGTTCTCCACCGCCCTCACCGCGTCCAATTGGTACGGATAGGCTTGATGTTTTCCTACCAGCTTTGGGGGTCTTCTTAACCTAAACGCCACCGGACATTCCCTTTCGAATCAAGGGTCCAAAAGTCGCAACCATCAAAAACTTCAAAGTTTGTACGCAACGGCCCTGCGCGACGATGTGTAAACCACAACACCGTCTTAGCAAGGTCCGCCGTACAGCCCGTCACTGCCAAAACGACTACTCCCCTGAGACTTCCCTCCAAGTAGTCAACAAACGCCTCCAATTGGTCGTGTGTGTGCTTTCTGTCCACGTCTCTATCAGTCTTAGCATCCGCAATCACCTCCAATTCGGGAATGGTCTTCGTGCCATACACGTCCGGTCGATACCCGCCAATCAGTGGCGGTATTGGGTCTCCCGGCCGATTCTGGAGATCCGTCACTATAGATATTTCGGGATACCGCACCTCCAGCGCCTCCGTGACCCGGACGACCAGATTTCGATGAAGTTCACTCTGAGACATCTTCGATCAAGGCTCGTACGCGTTCCGCTAGGTCTTCGAGACACCGGACCTGGTCTTCCGCTTCTTCGCGTTCTTTGTTCCGTAGCGCCCTCACTTCCGAATACGGCATATCGTTGATGCGCCGCGTCAGGACCTCTGCCAACTGGAATACGGACGCGGCGTCCAGGGTGGTCGCGCCGGTGGCTCCTTTGTCGGCTTGCTCTGACTGTCGATCGATCGCAGCCATCGCAGCCTCGATAGACCTGGGCCCGCCGGACAGGAATATCTCTCGCGCCTCATCGTTTCGAAGGACCTTAGGCAACGAACGGACATCAGCCAAGCGGTATATTTTCCCGTCCCGAATCCATTCTCCAAAATCCTTTAGGTCCAAGTTAGCGGCGTAGATTGCTTCCTTGACCCCGCGTTTTTGGAGCTCCACGAATCCGCTAAACCGGTCGATGTGGAAAGCTGTGTCGTCGACTACGTCCCGGTAGTACTCGTTCATGTCCTGGTATGCGTACATCTGTCGCTCGATATCGACCTTGTTGCCTCCACAGAGGGCGATCATCTCGCTGTAGTCCATGAACTTCTGATTGCGCAAATAATGGAGATAGCGGGCCTTTTCGTAGGCGGGCCACTCTCGGGCTCCCACCAAATGAGCGGAGACGCGCACAGTTTCGACATCACGCTGATCCGCGTTTTCCAACACTATTGCCTTAATCGTCGCCCAAGGACCGTCTACTCCCTCTTTCTGAAGCTGCTTGTAGATGGCTAGTCGAGTGTTCCCGTCGATACATACAAAGTCGCCACCGGTCATTGTGACGGTGACGGGCACGGTTATTCCGGGTTTAGCAAGGATCGAATCCCTGAGGTGTGTGTAAGAGGAGGCGCCCCTGTCGCCGTCCGTAGCGGATCGCAGGGCGAAATGAATGCGCTCAGCGTTCAACTGGTGTCCGTATTTTTGCAATGCCATCCGTATTCGAGGATTCTCCGTGTCGAATGAAATTTTATCGATCGGCAACAACTGATAGTTCTCTTCCATTTTCTCTCCAAGAGACGGCCGGCATACCCCAACCGAGTAATGATTGACAACAGCCACTCTCGCCTATGACTCCCGCAATTAGCCTCTGGCATCACCATTTACGGTTTCCGCCCCCACCAACTCGTTTCCCAACTCCTTGCCGCAGCTCGGGAAGTAGCCGAACACCTGGTCCCACACTTCGCGTGTCTCCATGCAGAGGTAGATGGGCACCAGCGGGGCGGCCTCGCGGATCCATTGGCGCATCTTGCGGTACATGGCGACGCGCAGGGGCTGGAAGTAGCGCATCTTGCCGTCGGGGCACGGGACCTGCTCGCCGGAGAGGATGCGGGTGGCGGGGAAGCGCTGGCGCATGACGCGCTTGAGCGACGGGGTGGTGCGCAGGACGCCCATGCTGGTCCAGGCCATGCGCCGGTGGTCCAGGCGGGTGAAGATTTGGTGCAGCAGGTCGCGGTAGTCTTCTTCCCATCCGGGGTATTCCACCATGGGGTCGAAGTGGAAGCCGAGCTTGTAGCCGGCCTGCTGGCAGCGGTAGGCGGCGTCCAGGCGTTCTTCGAGCGAGGCGGTGAGGTCCTCGTCGGCGTCGATGACGGCCTGGGGGTTCATGGACCAGGAGACCACCACCCGCTCCTTCGGGTCGAGACCGAGCAGGCTGTCGACGTGGCTGCTCTTGGTCTTGAGCTCCAGCAGCGCGTTGGGCTGCTCGGCGAAGAACGGCACGGTGGCGGCGGCGAAGCCGATGAGGGGCTCCAGCGCCAGGCTGTCGGTGATCTCGCCTGTGCCGATGCGGAAGAGGAAGCCCCGGTGCTTCGCCAGCAGGTCCCGGGTCTCCGTGAGGAGGTCGTCGACGTTGCTGAACACCTTGAGGGCCGGGTTCTCGGCGAGGTAGTCCTGCAGGTAGCAGTAGCTGCAGTCCATGGGGCAGTTGCTGGCGAAATTGATGATGAAGTAGTTGCAGCACACTTGGCCGTCGCTGCCCGGACAGGCCTTGAGGAACCTGCCCTTGTGGCGCATGAGCAGCAGGTCGCGCTTGCCCCGGGAGATGGGGTCGGCGGCGCCGTCGCGCTCGGCCCAGTAGCGCTGGGGGTCCGGCACGGTCACGAAGGGCACGTCGGGCAGGGCGCTCCGCAGGTTGTCGAAGATCGCCGACCCTTCGGCGCCGCTCTCCACGATGACCCTGTCAGGCCGATACGGCTGCAACTTCTTTCCCTTCCATGAGCGCGAATACCTCTCTGGTGGAATCGTTATCGGCCAGGGACTCCACTTCACGGGCCAAACGGCCCAGCGCCTCCGCGCTGCCGGCCTGCAGCTCCACCGTGAGGCCTCCTTCGAGTCCCTGCGCCACGGTGATGCGGATGCGCGGGTCGAGCTTGAGGCCGCGGAGCCGGGCGCGGACCTCGTCCTCGATGCGGGTGAGGCGCGGATAGCGCAGCCGCCGGAGCGCTTCCTTGGCGTGCTTGAGCCTGTCGTTGCGGCCCATGCGGCCGTCGGACAGGGTCGGCGCGAGTTCCTTGCGGTCCATGATGGCGGCGATGGAACAGCCGTCGCGCAACGATATTTCCACGCACCAGTCCAGGAAATCGTTGAAGTGGTTGCCGCCGAGCCGTAGGCCGCGCGCGAGCTCGAGGAGCGCCCGCTGGTCTTCCTCGCCCAGCGCCAGCCAGCGCTCGACGCCCTGGGCGTGGATACCGCGCTCACGGGCGTAGCTCGTGACTTCTTCGGGCAGTGCCATCTCGCTCATTTCTCCAACCCCGGATACGTCATTCGCGCGGAAGCGGGAATCCAGGCGGGGCGCGGCGGGGAAACACGGCCTATTGACCCCTCCCCACCCCTGGATTCCCGCTTCCGCGGGAATGACGTTCCGTTACGTAGTTGCCTCATGAGTATCGACACAGCCAGCTCCGCGGGAATGACGGTTCGGGGCGTTGGTGTCGATCCTTAGCCAAGTAGTGTCTTGACGCGGCCTGATGCCTGGCGCAGCCGCTCCTCATATTCGCGCGCCATGGCTTCGTGGCCACGCTTGCGGAACCCCCGAGCGAGAATCGTAACCTTTTTCGCCATGGCCTCCAAGGCCCATTCGGTCTTCTCCTCGTCCAGACACGCCTCGACGAGTTTGGCAATGGACTGGACGCGGAAGCGGTCGAGTCCCCAGGTGGAGCGGGAGAGCTGATCCGCGTGTCCTCCCCGCTTGGTCACCAGCGCCTCGGGGATCAGCGGAATCTCGATGTCCTTGGCGATGCGCAGCCACAGGTCGTAGTCCTCGCACACCGGAAGCGACTCGTCGAAGCCCTCCACCCGCTCGAACAGGTCCCGCCGCATCATCACCGCCGAAGGGCTCACCAGGCAGAGTTCGAGGCTGGCGCGGAAGATGTCGCCGGAGGGCTTGCGGTGCTTGTTCCTCGGGTTCACGCGCACGCCGTTGCGTATCCAGATCTCTTCGGTCTGGCAGATCTCCACCTCCGGGCTGGATTCCATGAAGGCGACTTGGCGCTCAAGCTTCCGAGGGTGCCAGATATCGTCGGAGTCCAGGAAGGCGAGATACCGGCCGGAGGCGTGGGTGGCTCCCAGGTTCCGGGCGGCGGCCACGCCGCGGCGGCTCTGGCTTAGCACGGTGAGCTTTTCGCCGTAGCCCCGCAGCCGGCCGGGGGTCTCGTCCGTGGACCCGTCGTCCACCACGATCAGCTCGTACTCGCTCGTGGTCTGCGCCAGCACCGAGTCGATGGCCTCGCCGACCAGGGGCCAACGGTTGTAGGTGGGGATGATGACGCTGACCGGCAAACCGGAATCCTTGGCCATGGGGTATCGGGAAATTCAGCCCAGGTAACGGGTCAGGAACAGCGACAGCTCGGGAATGTAGGTGATGATCAACAGCGCCGCCACGTTGATGACGATGAACGGCACGAGCCCCGGGTAGAGGCTCTTCAGCGGCGCCTTGAACAGTGCCTGGGTGACGAAGATGTTGAGTCCGAAGGGCGGCGTGAACATGCCGACGGCCAGGTTCACGGTCATGATGATACCGAAGTGGACCAGGTCCACGCCGATGGCGACGGCGATGGGCGCGAGCAGCGGCGTGAGCACCAGGATCGCGGAGGCGGGATCGAGCAGGCAGCCCACGAACAACAGGAAGACGTTGATGGCCAGGAGCGCCATCCACGGCGGAAGATCCATGTCCCGGATCATCGCGACCATGCTCTGCGGCGCCCCGCTGATGGTCAGAAGCTGCGAAAAGACCCCGGCCGCGGCCACGATGATCAGCACCTGGGCCGTCAGGTACATGGAGTTGACCGATACGTCCCAGATCCCCTTCCAGCCGATGTCGCCGTAGACGAAACGCGTCACCACGATGGCGTAGACGCAGGCGATGCCGGCCGCCTCGGTGGGAGAGAAGACGCCCGCGTAGATGCCGCCGAGGATGATGACGGGCATGCCCAGGGCCCACACGCCATCTCTGGTGGCCGACAGGAACTCCCGGAAGGAAAACCCCGAGGCTTCGCGGATGCCGTGCCTCACGGCGAACGCGTAGATGTAGGCGGCCATCAGCAGCGCCATGATCAGGCCGGGAACGATGCCGGCCACGAACAGCAGCACCACCGACTCCTGCGCCGACACGCCGTAGAGGATCATGCCGATGGACGGCGGTATGACGATGGCGATGGAGCCTGATGACGTCAGCAGGCCGGTGGAGAACTTCTCGTCGTAGCCGGCGTCCCGCAGCGGCCGGTAGAGCAGCCGCCCGACCGCGGCCACGGTGGCGGGGCTGGAACCGGAAATGGCGCCGAACACGGTGCAGGTGCCCACCGCGGTCAGCGCCAGGCTGCCGCGGACGCCGCCGATGGCGGCGAGGACCCAGGCGACGATGCGCCGGGAGATGCCGCCCCGGCCCATCAGGTCGCCGGCGAAGATGAAGAACGGCACCGCCATGAGAGCGAACTTGTCGACGCTGCCGAACATGTTGATGTGCACCGCCATGGGCGGAACCGGCGCGAACAGCAGCAGCACGATGGCGGAAGTGGCCAGCAGGATGACGAAGATCGGGAATCCCAGCAGCAGCAGGACCACCGGCACGACGGCCATCACCCATTCCACGAGAACATCCCCTCGCCGAGTCTCCGGTCGGACCCTTTCACACGATGGGGCCTTGCCGGCCGCTGCGTCGCGCGTCCTCGCGTGGTGCCGGCCCCGAGGGGCGACCGCCGGTCGCCCCTACAGGTCATCGGTCTCGCTGCCGCCGTATCGCTCCACGACCTCGCCGGCAAACTGTCCCTTCACGTACGAACGGAAGCGCACCACCACCGCCAGGAACATGAGCACGAAGCCCAAGAGCAGGGCGGAGTGCGGTATCACCATGGGAATCTCGGCGACGACGCTGCGCTGGCCGAAGTTCCACACGAGCTTCACCACGGTCCAGGTCTGGGGAATGACGAAGACACACACGGCGAGGAACGAAACCGCGGCGATGCCGTTGATGATCTCCTTCCAGGGCGAGGGCAGCAGGATGGAGAAGAAGTCCATCTTCAGGTGCGTTCCATCGAGGGAGACGAGAACGGCGCCCATGAACACCGTCCAGACCATGATGTAGACCATGGCCTCGTCGGCCCAGATGATGGGCTGGAGGAAGACGTACCGCCCGATGACGTTGCCGAAGTTGACGGCGATACCGGCGAGGATCAGCGTGCCGACGATCGCCTTGGGCACCGTCACGATGACGAAGCGCAGGGGCCCCGTCACCGATTGGTCAACCGCCACGCGTCCGCTCGGCCGCCTCCTTCATGACGCGGTAGGCCTCCAGCACCGCCGGGCGGTCCTTGAGCACGTCGTCACCCACGGTGGAAAGCCGCCGCCGCAACTCCGCCTGGTCCTCGGGTGACAACTCCGCCAACTCGCCGCCGGCCTTGACCCAGATCTTGTACATCCGGTCGACGAACCCGAGGGTCCACTCCTGGTTGAGCGGATCCGTGGCCAGCGCCTGATCCAGGATCGCCTTCTGGAGGTCGGAAGCCAGTTTGTCGAACCACACCTTGCTCACGAAGCGGCCGCTGCAGATCAGCCCCTCCCCCGGCTTCAGCACGTACTTGGCGATGCGCTGGTACTTGAAGGGCACGAAGATGGTGATGCCCGCCTTGTTGCCGTCGATGGTCTTCTGCTGTATCGCGGGCACCACCTCGGAGAGCGGCATGGGCACGCCCGCGCCACCGAGACGGCGCAGGGTTTCGATCTCAAGCTTGCTGCCGAAAACCCGGAGCTTGCGGCCCTTGAAGTCCGAGAGCTTGCGGATCGGCGTGGAGGTGGCGTAGTCCGTGGGCGCGTCGCAGGTCATGCTGACGAGCTTGAGGCCCTTGGCATCGCCGATGGGCCAGAACGCCTTCTTGAACGCCGGATCGTGCACGGTGCGGAAGCCATGCATGAGATCGCGGAATATGCCGGGCGCCGACAGCACCGCGAAGCGCGGTTCCACCCCGGACAGGAACGCCGGCGGCGTCATCACCATCTCGATGGTGCCGAGCTGGACGCCCTGCACCATGGCCGGTATCGCCCCGAGTTGGCTCAGCGGATAGACCTCGACCTTGATGCGGTCCCCGACCCGCTTGGCGAGGCCGGCCTTGAAGGTGTCGGCCCAGTTGTCGTACGCGCCCTTGGTGGTCGCGTGCCCGATCTTCATGGTGACCGGTTGCGCGGCGATGGGCGCGGAAACCAGCAGGCAAGCCGTGAATATCACGACCAGGCAAGAGAGACTCAGACGCAGGTTCAACATCATCGACCTCCCTGTGAGCGGCCTTCCGAAATGGGTCGCGATTACATCACAGTTCCCGGCGAGCGACAAGCCGCGGCCCTAGACGAAACCCTCCATCTTCTTGAAGAACTGGTTCACCATCATCTTGCCCACGCCCCCGAGCATGCGCTGGCCCACCCCGGCGATGAGGCCGCCAATCTTGGCATCCGTGCTGTAACGCAACGTGGTGCCCGCGTCGCCGTTCTCCTCCAGGTCGATGACCAGGTCCCCCTGCATGAAACCCGGGCCACCGGAGCCCGAGCCGCTCAACACGTAATGGCTCGGAGCCTGCCGGTCCTTGATGGCCACCTTGGCCTTGTAGGTACCCTTCACCGCGGCGATGCCGACCTTGACCGTAGCCTCGTACTCGTCCGGGGCGACCTCCTCCATGCCCTCACAGCCGGGCATGCACTGAGCCATGACCTTGGGGTCCTGCAAAATCTCCCAGATGCGCGCGCGCGGCGCGTTGAATTGATAGCTGCCTTCGATCTTCATGCACTCCTCCTTGATAAACTTGAACCGGCCATCATAACAGCATTTGCATGAAGGCGAAAAAGGGGCGAGCCTCCAAAAGACTCGCCCCTTTCCGCTTCAAGAGCCCGGACGGCCGCGCAGGACGGCGAGACCGGAGCGGGCGCACGTGCCTGAGGGTCCACGCGCTATTTGAGAGCCTTCTTGAAGACCTCCGCGTTGGCTTGGATCAATTCGAACTGGGTCTGCATCACGGGCAGCCAGTCGTCGCCGTAGACGGGCAGCGTCTTGGCTTTCATGCCCTTGAACGCCGCCTGGGTTTCGGGGTCCTCGATAGACTCACGGAACGCCTTGATGAGGACCGCCATACGGTCCTTGGGCATTTTCGGCGGCGCGGCCACCACCCGGCTGGCCGCCAGCACGCTCAGTTGGGGGAACCCGAGTTCGCCCACGGTGGGCACGTCCGGGTGCCGGGGGTCGCGCTTTTCGAGATAAACCCAGGTGGGGACCAGCGATCCGTCCGTGACGAAGGCCATCTGGCCCGGAGAGTCCAGCCCCAGGCCGCGGGCGTTCCCCTCGCCGCGAACGATCGCCATGTTCGAGGCCGGAGCGCCGCCGTAGCCCATGATGAATTTGGGCTTGAACTTCATGGTCGCGGCCGTCAGCGCGGCAGTGACCCAGCCGGTGGTGCCGTAACCCGACTCGGTAATCAGCACTTCCTTGGCTTTCTGAAAATCCTCGAGCGTTCGGAGATTGTATTGTTTTCCCGCCGCCCACACGTACTGGCCCGCGGAAATACGGCCGATCCAACTGAACTCCCTGAGCTTGTAATGCGTCTCTTTGAACAACTGGCTGACGATAGCGCCCGGCAGGTTGACGATGCCGATGGTGTACCCGTCCGGCTTGGAATTCGCCAGCAGGTTCCACGAAATGATTCCCCCCGCCCCCGGCACGTTTCTGATGATAATGTTGACCCCGAGCTTCTTCCTCATCACACGGGCCACCGCCCGGCTGTGCAGGTCGAACCCGCCTCCTGGAAGAGCATTGATCAGCCAGGTGATGGTCTTGTTGGGATACTTGTCACCATCGGCCGCCAAGGAGCCCTGCACGGCCGCCAAGACGAGCAAAACCGCCGCGAAAACCGCCAAACAGTATCGGCGCATCATCGTTTACCTCCTGCATCTCCGGAACATACGGATTGTCTACAAATTTACTTGAGAGCCTTCTTGAAAATCTCCGCGTTGGCCTGGATCAACTCGAACATGGTCTCCATTTCGGGCAGCCATTTGTCGCCGTAAATGGGCGCGGTCTTGGCCTTCATGCTCTTGAACGCCTTTTCGGTCTCGGGATCCTCGAGAGCGGCGCGAAAAGCCTTGATCAGCACCGCCATACGGTCCTTGGGCATTTTCGGCGGCGCGGCCACCACGCGGTTAGCCGCCAGCACGCTCAACTGGGGGAACCCGATCTCGCCCACGGTGGGCACGTCCGGGTAGTTGGGGTCGCGCTTCTTCAGGTAGACCCAGGTCGGCACCAGCGAACCGTCCTTCACGTAAGCCATCTGGCCCGGCGAATCCAGACCCAAGGGCCGGGCGTGCCCCTCGCCCTTGACCACGCCCAGGGTAGCAGCGGGCGCTCCGCCGTAACCGGATATGAGGCGCGACTTGAACTTCATGGTGGCCGAGGTCAAGACCGCGTTGACCCAGGCCGTGGAGCCCACCCCGGAGTTCGGAATCAGCACCTCGTCCGCCTGTTGAAAGTCCTTGAGCTTACGGAACGGGTACTGCTTGCCCACGGCCCACACGTACGGTGCCGCGGAAATGCGGCCGACCCAACTGAACTCCCGCAGGCGGTATTGGGTTTCACGGAACAACTGGCTGATGACCGCGCCGGGAAGGTTGACGATGCCGATGGTGTAGCCGTCCGGCTTGGCCGCCGACAGCAGGTTCCACGAAATCACCCCGCCCGCTCCAGGGACGTTCCGGACGATGATGTTGACCCCGAGCTTCTTCCTCATGACCCTGGCGACCGCCCGGCTGTGGAGGTCGAACCCGCCGCCCGGTAGAGCATTGATCAGCCAAGTGATCGTCTTCTTGGGATACTCATCGGCCGCCGCCATCGAACCCTGCGCAGTGGCCACAACGAGAAACGCCGCCGCGAAAACGGCCAAACAGTATCGGCGCATCATGTAACCTCCTTACAATTGGTGAATGTGCTGGAAAATCGCCAGCTTCCCCGATTTTGGAAGCCCGCGACGCTAGCATACGGCCGCGTGACGTGTCAACGGCGATCGGTCGGTCTGCCTTGGTTTGACATTCCCGGCGTTTACTGGTGCTGTATCAAGAACAGCCCCGCGCCGGGAAAGCGACCCGGGGAGGACGGCTCCAGCCCTTCGGAGAACGGTTTGCCACCATCGGCCAACATTGCCAGCCAACCCGCGGACCGATCCGAGGCGAAACCGGTCGCCCGCCACGTCTCGACCACCCGCTGGCTGGTCTACAGCGTGTGGGCGGGACTGTGGCGCTTGCTCGTACAGATCATGCGGGTGACGCCGCCGCACCGTTTCATGCGCCTGTTCGCTCCAGTGCTCAGGTGTTTGACCCTGTGCGCGGTCTCGCGCCGGCGCATCGTGGCCCTGATGGACGCGGCCTTCGGCGACGCCTACACCCTGGCGGCCAAACGCGGTCTGGCGCGGGGCGTGCAGCAGCGAATCGCGGAGAACGTCCTCGATTGCCTCGTGCAGATGGGCTACCCCGAGCGGCTGCGCGGCGTCCTCGACGTGCAGGGCCAGGAACACCTGGAAGCAGCCCTCGCCAAGGGGCGCGGCGCCATCGCGTTGAGTTTCCATCTGGGCAACTTCGTGCTCCTCACCGCCGCCATGGGAGTGGCCGGGTATCCGGTCCACATCCTCCTGCGCGTCCTCGACGACGAAAGGCTATGGAATCTGGTGCTGCACCACAGCCGCTCGTTTTTCACCGAACTCATCCCGTCCTTTCCACGCCGCGAGGCGGTCAAGCGTCTCCTGGGCGTGCTGCGGGACAACGGCACCGTCGTGATGCTGGCGGACAACCTCAAGCGCGGCGAGCTGGAAACCACCCTGTTCGGCCAGCCCGTGCGCACGGCCCGAGGCGTCGTGAGCCTTGCGCTGCGCACGCGCGCCCCGGTGTTGCCGGTCTTCCTCGTACGCAGCTATTCCGGGAGACTGCGGCTGGTCATCGAACCGGAAATGGAAATGGAACGGACCGGAGATCTGAGCGCCGACCTCGCCGCCAACACCGGCCGCATCATGCGGCTTCTGGAGGATCTCGTCCGACGCTACCCGGACCAGTGGTACTGGCTCACGGCGAAACTGCCGCGGCGCAGCCGGCCGCGGGCGCCGAAGGACGTTGCCTGACCCCACGGCGCAATGATAGATTCACACTAGTGTCCTGTCCGGCTAATTCGCAGCATGATCTGCGGAGGAGTTTTCGTTGTCGGCAAGGCGCCATGACGAGCAGTGGCGGGCACACAGAAAAGGAGTAATACATGCAAGGCGGATCCGAGGGCCCTTGGGGCCGGCGGCGGCAGAGCGGACCTGACTGGGAAGACCTGCTGTCACGGCTGCCGAACTTGCCCGGCTTCCTGAAGTCGGGAGTGCCCTTCCTTATCGCGGCGGCCATTGCCGTCATCTGGCTGGCCAGCGGCGTCTACACCATTCAGCCCGGCGAGGAAGGAGTGGTGACTCGCTTCGGCAAGGTGACGCGCATCGCCACCGCCGGTCTGAACTACCACATCCCTTGGCCCATCGAGGAGTTGCGCAAAGTCAACGTGGCGGAGATCCGCCGCCTCGAGGTGGGCTTTCGCAGCAACGCGGTACGCCCCAACCTGGTGCGTCTCATCCCGGCCGAATCCTTGATGCTGACGGGCGACGAGAACATCGTCAGCGCGCAGCTCACCGTCCAGTACCGCATCAAGGAACCCGAGAAGTTCCTGTTCAACCTGCGGGATCCGGTGGACACGCTGCAGGCGGCCACCGAGGTGGCGCTGCGCAGCCGCGTGGGCAACACCACCATCGAAGAGGTCCTGACGGTGGGCCGTGACCGGGTGCAGACCGAGACGCAGGTATTCCTGCAAGAGCTGATGGACACCTACCAGTCCGGCGTTCAGATCACCGAGGTCAAGCTCCAGACCGTCGAGGCCCCGCGCGAGGTCAAGGACGCCTTCGACGAAGTGGTGCGGGCGCGCGAGGACCGAGAGAAGCTCATCAACCAGGCCCGTGGCTACCGCGAGGACCTCATCCCCAAGGCCCGAGGCGAAGTCCAGGAAATCCTCCAGGCGGCCGAGGCCTACAAGCAGGAGCGGACGCTGAAGGCCACGGGTGACGGAGCGCGCTTCACCTCGGTGCTAACCGAGTATCGCAAGGCCCCCCAGGTGACCCGTGAACGCATGTACCTGGAGGCCATCGAGCGCGTGCTCCCCAACGTCGACAAGATCATCCTGGACGCCCAGGGGGCCAAGAACGTCGTGCCCCTGTTGCCCCTCAGGGGCATGCCGGGCTTTCCCGGAACGGGAGGCAACCAATGAACCGGTCCTACATCACCGGCATCCTCGTCGGCGCGGTCGTGGTCGTGCTGCTGTTCCCGCCCGTGCGCCCGTTCTTCGTGGTGGGCGAGTGGGAGCAGTCCATCATCACCCAGTTCGGAAAGTTCAAGCGTGCGGTGCGGGAGCCCGGGCTTCACTGGAAGACCCCGCTGGTGGAAGACGTCACCATGTACGAACGGCGCATCCTGGCCAGCGACGCGCAGCCCAGGGACTACCTGACCCTGGACAAGAAACGCGTGGTGGTGGACCACGTGACGCGGTGGCGGATCAGCGATCCTTTCCAGTTCTTCAAGACCGCCCTGACCGAGCAACGGGGACGGTTGCTGCTGGACGACATCGTGTTCTCCGAGTTGCGGCAGGAGCTGGCGTCGCGAAACTTCGCCGACATCATCGCGGGCCAGCGGGAAGCCGCCATGGAGGCGGTGGCCGAACGCTCCGCCGAGAAGGCCAAGAGTGAATATGGCGTCACCGTGGTGGACGTCCGGGTGAAACGAGCGGACCTCCCCTCGGAGGTCCAACAGAGCGTGTTCGAGCGCATGCGCGCGGAGCGCGAGCGCATCGCCAAGCGCTACCGCTCCGAGGGCGAGGAGGAGGCCAAGAAGATCCGCGCCCAGACCGACAAGGAAAAGACCATCCTGCTGGCGGAAGCCTACCGGGAGAGCCAGACGCTTCGCGGCGAGGGCGACGGCACCGCCACGGCCATCTACGCCGATTCCTACGGACAGGACCCCGAGTTCTACAGCTTCACCCGGAGCCTGGAAGCCTACGAGAAGTTCCTGCCGGAGAAGAGCACGGCCATCCTGTCCCAGGATTCGCAGCTCTTTCGGCACCTGGTGAGCGCGCAGCTCGGCGCGTTGCCGGCGCCGACGTCTGCCGCGCCCGCCCCGGACGCCGGCATGAAGGCCACGGAAGCAACAGCCACGGACGCCGAGGCTATGAAGGCCGGGGCCATGGAGGCCGGGGCTATGGAGGCCAAGCCCTAACACCCCGCTCATGCCAAGAGCGAACAGCAGCTCACGCAGTGGCTGACCGGCCGTCCCCGCGGCCGCCCAGTATCCGGCGAACACGGCAAGCCCGCCGATCCTCGGGGTGAGCGTCTGGTGAAATTTTGCTATTGTCCGCCCGTCATCAATAACAGCGAGGAAGCGGATGAAGCGGCAAGGGATCACACAGGATCTCCACGCCCGCGGCCCGCGACCGGCGACGGTGCGCGGCAACGACTGGCGCCAAGTGGATCTGCCGGACGCCGGGACCTTCAGGCCCACCCTTCCGATCAGCGTCATCGTCCCCTGTTACGAAGCGCCCGAGGTCCTGGCGCTGACCCTGGCCGGGCTCGAAGGGCAGAGCTACCCCAGGGACCTCGTCGAAGTCGTCATCGTCGACGACGGCTCGCGCACGCCACTGGCGCCGCCGGCGTCAACACCCCTCGACGTCAAGGTGGTGCGTCAGGAGAGACGCGGTTTCGGGCTCGCGCGGGCCCGGAACACCGGCGCACGCGTCGCGGCGCACGACGTCCTCGTGTTTCTCGATGCCGACGTGATCGCGGAAGCGGGGCTGCTCGCGGCCCATGCGCGCTGGCACCACGCCGTCTCCGACGCGCTGACGCTCGGCTTCTGCGCGTACGTGTCGGCAGCGGGCATCGACGCGGAGACGATCCGTCACCGGCCCGGGTCGCTCCGAGACCTGTTCGCGGACCGGCCCTTCGACCCGCCCTGGTCGGAGCGCCACATGGCCCGCACCGGCGACCTGACCTCGAAACACGACGACCTGTTCCGGGCGGTGATCGGCAACAACTTCGGCATCGGCAAGGCCTTCTACCACGAGGTGGGCGGCTGCGACGAATCCTTCACCCGCTACGGAGGGGAGGACACCGAGTTCGGCTACCGGGTACAAACCAGGGGCGGGCTGCTGGTGCCGGTGCGCGAGGCCTTCGCCTGGCACCAGGGACGCTGGGCGGAGAACCGGGAGAGAAAGGACCGGGACCAAGACCTCCAGGGCGCGAAGATCGCCCATCTGATCGCGAATCCCGGCTTTCGCCACGTCTCGCCGGGCCGGACCTTCGCGGTGCCCGGGCACGTGGTCACGGTCGAAGCCGGGGAGTCGCCGGCCGGCCGCGTGATCGAGGTCGCCGAGGCGCTGCTCGCCGATCCGGCCGGCGACCTGGTGGTCCGGATCGAGATGCCGCCGGGCCGGAGCCACGAAGATCTCGCCCGGCTCGAAGAGCACTTCGGACCGGACCCGCGGGTATGCGTCGCACCCGAGCGCACGGCTCTCGATGAATTCCCGAACTCGCCGTTGCACGTCACCGTCCCCGCCGCCGCGGTCTTCCGCGGCGGCCTGGTCCAGGCACTGTGCGTTGCACTCGGCGACGCGGTGACCGCAACCGCCCTCCTGAAGGACGGCGCGCGCGTGTCCATCGCCCGGGCGTGGGCCCTCCATCGCGCCCGGCGCACGGGCCGGGCCGCGGCGGACTACGGTGACGCACGGACCGTGAAGGCGACCGCGCTGGAGCCGGGCTTGGCCCGCGCCCTCCGCATCGGCCGCCGGGGTATGCTTCCGTGGAAGCGCCGGAGCATGCGCGCCGCCGCGGCCCGGGTATGGGCCGAGGCGCGGCACGTGCGAGGGCTTCGCACCGGGTGGCGGTTCCTCGCGTGGCTGGCCGGGGCGTTGCGCTGGCAACTGCGCCACGCACGCGACAGTCTGCCGGTGCCGTCCGCCCCGGCCACGCCGGCGCGGGCGCACGGGGATCCGGCCCTCGGCGCCGGGATCGCCGTATTGGGCGGGCGCGCCCGGGCCGTGTTCCGGGCATCGTCGCGGGTGACGCATGGCCTGGACGGCCGGCACGTGGACGTCGCGCTGGCCGAGACGCCGGCCGAAGCGGCGGCGGCGGTAAGCCTCGACGTGCCGGTGGTCCTGCTGTCCGAGGCGCGCGCGCTGTCGGTTCCCGCCTTCGACCCGGCCGAGCACAATCCAATGGACTGGGTGCGGGAGGTGGAGCACCGCGTCGCGGCCCTGGGGCCGCGGCACCTGCTCCCGCCCGGGATCGGGGCGCATGGCGTGGTCACGGCCACGGACCGAAACGCGCTCCGGCACTGCCACCACCTCGAAGACGTGCGCGCCTTCCACCCCGACGCGGTCGAACGCGCCGGCACCCTGGCTCGCCTGGCGGCGTGCGGCGTGCCCGTCCACCTGGCGGACCGCGACCCGGCGCTCGAGGAACTGCTGGGCGCGGAACTCCACGAACTCATGACCGCCGGGATCGACCATGCCGGCCCCGCGGCGCGCGAATCGCTCAGCATCCGCATGCGGCGCGCGGCGTTGCGCGACCATTCCCTACGCGCCCGCGCCCGTCAGGTCTGCGAAGCCGCGCTCACCGATCCGCCGGAGGCGCCCCTGGTGTCGATCCTGCTCGCGACCCGTCGTCCGGCGCTCCTGACGCGGGCGATGGCGAACGTCGCCCGGCAACGCTATCCGCGTCTGGAACTGGTGCTGGCCCTGCACGGCCCCGGCTTCGAACCGGGCGCGGTGGAACGCAACCTCACCGGGCTGGCGCATCCGGTGAAGGTGGTCCGTCTCGACGAACGTCACGCCCTCGGCTCGGTGTTGAACGCGGCAACGGCCGAAGCGAGCGGAAGCCTGCTGGCCAAGATGGACGACGACGACGTGTACGGCGCCGAGCACGTCTGGGACCTCGTGCTCGCGCACGAGTACTCCGGCGCGGCGCTCGTCGGCAAGTTCCCCGCGACCGTCTATCTGCCAAGCTCGGACCGGACGGTCCGTCAGCGCCCGGTGCGGAGCGAGACCTGGTCCCGCTCCATCACCGGCGGCGCCATGCTCATCGCCAGGGCGGACCTCGAGCGCGCGGGCGGCTGGCGCCGGGTGCGGCGCCACGTGGACCAGGCGCTCATCGACGACGTGCTGCGCACCGGCGGCGGCGTCTACCGCACCCACGACGCCGGCTACGTGCTGGTCCGGCACGGCGACCGGCACACCTGGAAAACGGACGACGATGACTTCCTGTCCCAGGCGGAAGCCGTGCGTCCGGGCTGGCATCCGGCACTCGCCGGGATCGAGGGCGCACCTCACCCGTCGTTGCCCGAGCCGGCCGGCGAAGGACGGCTGCCATGATCTCGCACCGCCACCGCTGCATCTACGTCAAGATGCCCAAGTGCGCGAGCAGCGCCGCCGGGGAGGGAAAGGCCTTTGGGCCGACAAGGCGTCCTGCGGAAGAATCACCGGCTCATCGGCCCCGTCCCGGAGGTTCGTCCGTATAGCCGCCGAGTTCGAAATCTTCGACATACCGTTGTCGCAGCAAGGCGACCGTGTCGTCGTTCAGAGCCGCTTCGGGGTTCATGCCGGCCGGGCGGGCGTTCAACCGGGGCAGCTCTTGGAACGGCATGCGCAGGCGTTCGGTAATCGTGCGCCAATCGGCGTCGAGACGTTCATAGGAGCCGACGAAGTCCGGCAGGCGGCCGTCCGCGAACCGGATCTGCCGGTGCTGGGAGAGCCAATGACGATTCGCGAAGGCATCGGACCCGCAGGGCGTGTTCAGCCACCGGCACAGCTCGCCGAAGCTCATGGACACCCGCACGCCGTAGTAGGGCGCGATGAGCCATTGGAACCAGCGGACCGATTGGAACCATCGGTGGTCCCGGAGCGCCCGCATATACTTGTCCGCGTAGAAGGAGTACGTGCGCCGGCAGGGGTGGCGAAGAAAAGCAAAGCTGGTGTAGGCCTCGATCTCGGGACGCGCGGTCAGGATCTCGTCCAGGGTCCGGCCCCGGATCAGCTCGGCTTCGGGATCGACGACCCGCAGGGCGGAGATGATGCTTCGCGACGCCACCTTGGGGTTGCAGATCCACAGGAACCCGTACCGGCGCGACACCATCTTCTCCGCACGGAGGTCGGGCCGGCATCCGGCCGTATACACAAGGGCCAGCGCGGCCGCGTCATCCTCCGCCTCGATGGCGGCAGCCAGCGTCGTCGCGATGTCCCGGTGTTCGGCCGTCGGCGACGCCGCCAGCCGGCGCACCATGGGGCGTAGCGCCTGGTCCCGGATGACGGCGCGAATCCCATCAGCCGGCCGGAAGCGGCCACCGTCACGGCTCGACAGCAGCCTGCCTGCGCCGGTGAGCGCGAGCACCCTGCTCAAGAACCGTGCGGCGTCGTACGCGTCGACCGTCATCGTGGGCGTTCCCGGTTCGCACCGTCCGTCACGGTGAGCGGCGGCCAGTCGGCATCGGCGCTGCACTGTCCCGGAAACCGGCACGCCTTGATGCGGTAGCGGTAGGTGCCGGGGCTTTTCCCACCGGGCGTGATGAACGACGTCTGACCCGGGTCATAGGAGTAGAGGATGCCGCGCCGGCCGCCGTCTTTCCTCAATTCCGCCACTTGGTGGTAGCCCGCGCCCTCGGACGGTTGCCAGCGCAGCTCGTGGCGGCCGTCGTCGAGTTGACGAACTTCGAGGGGCTCCGGCGGCAGCAACGGGCGGGGAAACACGGGCCGGTTGGGCGCCAGCGCGCGCGTTCGTTCCAGATAGTGCCGGGCTTTCGCCGCCTGTCCGCGGTCAGATCCACGTCATAGTCGAGCACCGAGACCCGGCCCCGGAAGTAGTAGCCCCTCGGACCCAACCACCCGACGCCGAGAGCCCCGCCCAAGCCCCGCGCGCTAATCTCCCCGCCCCCGGTCGGGGACGACACGTCGCCGGAGCCCTGGACGTGAAGCACCGACAGCGTCCCCGTAAGCCCCGGCCCCAACTCCACGTCCAGCCCGGCTTCCACTTCCCCACGGCGATAGTCGTACGTCGCACCCACGCTGGCCTGCTCCGGCGTATACCGCCCCACGCCCCCGGCGACCCGCACCCACGCGGGCGAGCCCGGCATCGTCAACAGCTCCCCGGCCGGCCCTCGGCCGTGCAGCCGCAGCAGCAGCCCCGGCAACGCCTCGTACACCGCCGCGCGCGGGGCGTAGGTCTCGGCAAAGTCCCGTGTGGAGAAGTCCCGACCGGCGATAGTGTCACCCGCCGGCAGCGTGAGGTCCCAGGCCCCGTTCAGCACGGCACGCCCGGTGGCCCCCGCGGCCCCATCGTGCACCGGCACCCCGTTGACCCGCAACGTGGTCTCGCCCCCGTCGTTGCGGATGACGCCCTCCTGCAGGACAGGGCCCACGCGACGGCCCGCCAAGTCCAGGTCCACCTGGAGCCGCGGCGCCCCGCCCGCGGCAAGAATCGCGATGCCCGACGCCGCGCCGACCGTGCCCCGGGGGCCGATGGCCACCTTGCCGCCACCCGCCAGATACACCCCCGCCGCTCCCTCGCCCGAGCCGCCCATGACCCGGCCGTTCACCCTGACGCTCTGTGTGCGGTAGCCGTCTTCGCCCAACGCGGCGGCTCTCTCTATCATGCCCTCCGCATCGAGGCGACCTATCTGGATACCGCTCGCCTCCCTGCCGGCGGCGCCAATCGTGCCCCCATCGACGGTGATGCCGATCTCTCCGATGCCGGATTCATGTTCGGCATAGACCCCGTGGGAGCCCTCGCCCCGGGTGCTGATCTCGCTACCCGTCAGGCCTATTGCGATGTTGCCTGTACCTTGGATGACGTTGTCGTCCGAATCGGTGAGAGGATTGCCAGCACCGTCCGTGGGGTTGAAATGCCCGGCATAGACGCCGTAGGCGGAGATGTCATCGGAGTCGGGGTCGAGGTTAAGGCCCGTGCTCTCTGTCGTGATGGTGACGTCCCGGACGTCAATGGTCACATCGCCGGCGCCAGAATGTTCCCCCCAGATGCCCAGGGCGGCTTTGCCCGTCGTCGAGATGGCGCTGCCCTGCACGTGGAGGTCGAGGCTGCCTTGGCCGACGTGTTGCCCCCAGATGCCGTCGGCGGTTTCGCCCATCCTCGAGACCGTGAGGCCTTGCGCGTCGATGGTGACAGCGCCGGCGTCAAAATGTGCTCCAACGATGCCCCGGGCGGTTGTGCCCGTCGTCGAGATGGCGCTGCCTCGAACGTCGATGTTCGTGTCTCCCACACCGGCATGGGAGGAGTTGATGCCGTGGGCGGACGTTCCATTCGTGTTGATGGTGAGGTTCCGGGCGATGAGCCTGCTGGCGCCCGCGCCTTCATGACGGCTGTGGACGGCGTAGGCGGATTCACCCATCGTCGTGATACTGCCGCCGCGCAGGTCCAACCGGAGCGCACCCGACTCTCCGTAGTGCCCGACGGAGATGCCCCGCCCGTTCGAGGTTACCTCCGCGGAGAAGACCACCGACACGTCACCCTGGTAGCCATAGCCCGTTTCGGTGGGCGTGATCCAGATGGCGCTATAGAGAGGGAGGCTTTCAGGGTTGTCGGGATCGATGTAGGCATCATCGCCGGGATGCTCGCGGTCATAGTCGAGAGCGAGGCCATCGGTGAGCCGGATCGTAAAGTTGCCGTTCGACTCGTCGGGGCCGTAGAAAATGTTGCCGTCTGAGGGATCGTAATTGGAGGGTGAGCAGACGAGCTCGACCCCCGGCTCCGGCGGGCCGCATTCGTTCTCCGCCCGCGCCATGTCGCCGAAGGCGAGCAGGGTGGCCGCCATCAGGGCCAGGGCGACCCGCAGCACCCGCCTTTGCCTGTCTCGCTTCGCAAGGCGTGCCCTGCAGTTCACTCCGTTGTTTTCGCGGGAAGCAGCCGGGGCCAGATGAGCTTGGTTCATGGATGCATCTCCGGGTATGACGAGGGACGTGACCCGACCCCCTAGAACTGGATGCCGAGATTGAGGTAGCCGGCGTATTCCCGATCGCGCGACCCCGGGCCCCCCGCGGCCAGGACGCCGCTGACCGAGAACCGCCCCCAGCGATACTCCCCGCCCAGACTGAGCAACACACGGGTCTTGTCGGATACCGACTTGAGCGGCTCGCCCCGCGACACTTTTCACGCCGGGCCCCCCCCCCGCCGCCGCCCCCTCCCCGAGCGTCCGCCACACATCCAGCGACCCCCGCACGGTAAACGCCCGGGTCCCGTTGGCCCACACCCGCTCGGTCTCGGCCACCACCCCCGTGCCCGCCGTCAAGCGATCCGAGTCCTCAGCACGCAGCCGCGACTGCACCGCGTCCGTGAAACCCAGGTCGATCTTCGAGCGCCTCACCCATACCCGGGGCGTCAGCCTGAGCCCCTCGCTGAGCTTGAAGCGCCGCCCCGTCTCAACGCCCAGGGAATGCCCCACCGCGCCGGCGTCCTCCGTCAACCTCCCCCGCCCGTCCGAGGTCAGATCCACGTCATAGTCGAGCACCGAGACCCGGCCCCGGAAGTAGTAGCCCCCCGGACCCGACCACCCGACGCCGAGAGCCCCGCCCAGGCCCCGCGCGCTAATCTCCCCGCCCCCGGTCGGGGACGACACGTCGCCGGAGCCCTGGACGTGAAGCACCGACAGCGTCCCCGTAAGCCCCGGCCCCAACTCCACGTCCAGCCCGGCTTCCACTTCCCCACGGCGATAGTCGTACGTCGCACCCACGCTGGCCTGCTCCGGCGTATACCGCCCCACGCCCCCGGCGACCCGCACCCACGCGGGCGAGCCCGGCA
>MKWU01001148.1_pt1 | contig 47527 bp, 47 predicted proteins | sample 809101 | NCBI WGS metagenome assembly MKWU01 (sample SAMN05860141, study PRJNA318959) | sponge metagenome | host: Aplysina aerophoba | place: Slovenia: Piran, Adriatic Sea, Gulf of Piran | collected 2013-05-07 | reverse complement strand
CTCGACCGGTGTCGAGTCCATCAACCACAGGCTATCGTGGAACGACGGTGATACCCGGCTGAGATAGTTGATGATGTGTTGCATCATCCGGCTGCTGCGGCGTAGACGCTTGTTATAGGCCGCCCGTCTAGCCGGTGCAGATGGGTTCGAAGCGCATTTCCTGATCCGACACCTGCTGGAGGGCTATGTCCAGGCCCTGCACCGTGCGGGAACGGTCGCCGCCCCCGTCGTGCATGAGAATGATCCCGCCATCGACGGCGCCCGCCACGATCCGTTCGGCGATCGTTTCCGCCGTCAGGTCGAGCCAGTCGTTGGCGCTGGCGCTCCACATGATCACGTCCAGACCGTGCTCCCTCGCTCTCTGCCGAGCCAGATCGTCTAGCGCCCCGTAGGGAGGGCGCATGCAGGCGGTGGCGTTGGCGCCGAGGATTTCCTGGGTCCGCTGGATTGTCCGGTCTATGGCTTCACCGGATAGCTTCGCCAGGTTCTCGTGGTTCCACGTGTGGTTGGCCACCGTGTGGCCCTCGAGCAGGATCCTGTTGAACAGGTGGGGAAAACGCTCGACCATCGTCCCGACCACGAAGAAGGTGGCGCGTGCCCCGTAGCGCCGCAGCAGGTCGAGCACCTCAGCTGTATGCACCGGATGGGGGCCGTCGTCGAAGGTCAGGTAGACCACCGGACCGGCGGGCACCGGACCGAGGTCGAGGGAGCGGACCGAAGCGGTGATCTCGTAGTCGGCCGGCTGCTCGGCGCTAGAGACCACCTCCAGCAGCCAGGGCGCGTTCGCAGGCAGGACGAGAGACGCTCGTCTCGGCCGCTCTCCCGGTAGGCCGGCTACGTCCTCACCCAGCCCGGCGTCCAGCCACACGCCGGCGGGCGCCCCGAGCGTGAATGTGTAGCGAACGTCCGCCAGCGCTTCGATCACGTAAACCTGGCGGTCCCCGGGCGCGACCGTACCGGGGATGGTGATCAGGTTCTCACCGGGCGGGAACTCGATGATCTGACCAACCGGTACCGGATCCTCGGGCTCGGGGATATCCCCGGTTGCAGTTGCGGGCGGGTCCTCGATAACCGGCTCGGGTCCCTCCGGTGTTGCCTCCACCTCCTTGTCGGCATCGGGTTCCGCCGGCGCAGCCAGGTCGCCGGTGACGGGCTCGGTCTCCGGCTCGACCACATCCGGCGCCTCCTCTACGAGCGGCTCGGGTGCGGGCGGGGGTTCCTCCGCCCCGCTCGGTTCACCGGCGGTCGGAGCAGTTGTACTGGACGGCGAAGAGACCGTCGGGGCAGGTTCGGGGTCAGCAGGCCGGGTGGACGGAACAGCCGGTTCGGAAGGAGGTGGAGTGTCCGGTACCAGCGCCGGCGGGGCGGTTGTCGAGCACCCGGCAACCAGTCCGGCCAGCACCAGGCCGATCGCTACGCGTCGCGCCCGCCCCCTGCTGCGCTTCATGGCTCGATGAGCACCTTGCCGGTGGTTGCACGCCCTTCGATCGCTCGGTGGGCGACCGCGGCCGATGCGAGCGGGAACCGTGCCCCGATCCTTACGTCCATCCCACCGGCCACCCAGGCGAACAGGTCCTCGCTCCGGGACAGCAGGGCCTGGCGGTTAGCGACATGATGGAACAGGGTCGGCCGGGTGAAGAAGATCGAACCGTTGGCGGTGAGATCCAGCGGGTCGATGGGATCCACGGCGCCGGACGCGTTACCGAACGCCACCATCAGCCCGAACGGACGGAGCAGGCCCAGGCCGGCCGGGACCGTCGCCTTCCCGACGCCGTCGTAGACAACGTCCAGAGGCCTGGAGCCTCCGATCTCCTCCACCCGCTTAGCGAAGTCCTCCTGGGTGTACACGATCACATGATCGGCGCCCGCCGCCCTCGACAACTCGGCCTTGGCCTCGGTTCCCACCGTCGTGTAGACGGTGGCGCCCAGCCGCTTGGCGATCTGGGTGAGCAGCAACCCGACCCCACCGGCGCCCGCATGGATCAGGCAGGTCGAACCCGGCTCCAGGGGGTAGGTGTCAACAGCCAGGTAGTGGGCGGTTAGACCTTGAACCATCAGCGCCGCCGCCTGGCCCGCTGATATGCCGTCGGGAACCGGAACCAGCTGATGGGCGGGCACACTGGCTCGTTCCGCGTACGCACCTGCGACGGTTCCCCACGCCACCCGGTCTCCCACCGCCACCTCGGTGACGTCCCGGCCGACCGACGCAACCGTACCGGCGGCTTCGAGACCGGGAGTGAAAGGAAGCGCTACGGGATAGAGCCCGCTGCGGTGGTACGTGTCGATGAAGTTCAACCCGGCCGCAGCCACCTCGACGACCACCTCGCCCTGGCCTGGCACCGGGTTGTCGGTCTCCTGCAACTCCAGCACCTCGGGACCGCCCAGTTCGGATATCACGATGGCCCGCATCAGCGCTTCCCTCCCTGGCTCCGGTTGGTCATGAACGGTAGTCATCGGCTCGGCCCCGGCGCGGTAGGAGCCCTGGGTCAGAGGCCGTCCACCGCCTGGCGAAGGGCGGAATCGAGACGCCCGGCCACCGCTTCCCACGAGAAGTGCTGCTCGGCGTGGGTGCGGGCCGCCGGCCCCATCTCCAGACGCTGCTCGAGGGCCAATCCGACCGCCTCGGCGATCTGGCCGGTAGTGGCGGCCACGTAACCGGTCACCCCCGGCACCACCGTCTCGGGAGCTCCTCCCGACGTACCGGCGACCACCGGGATGCCTGAGGCCGAGGCCTCCAGGTAGACGATGCCCAAGCCCTCGACCTCCACGCCGAGCCACCGGGATCGGACCGGCATCACGAACACGTCACACGACCGGTAGAGACCGGGAAGCTCCTCCCAGGCGGCGTCGGTCACGACCTCGACCGGGACCTTGGCCCGGGCGGCGCGGTTGCGGATCCGGCCTTCCAGCCGGCCCTGCCCGGCCAGAAGCACGGACACGGGGGTACCGGCGGCGCTGAGTCGCTCGGCTGCCGCCAGCACCCGCAGATGCCCCTTGCGAGGCACCAGACGCGAGATGCACCCGATCACGTGCCGGTCACGGCCCGACGTGGATGCCCCTGGACGGAACGTGTCCAGGTCCACGCCCGCCCCCAGCACCGTGGTCCGGACGGCACCCATCCGCTCCACCCGGCGCGCCGTGTACCGGGAGACCGTCAGGACCAGTGCGGCACGGCGAAAGGTCCGGCCTAGAAGGTGCCGAAGGCCCGGGACGGCTCCCGGCAGGGTCACCTCCGCACCGTGTGCCATGACCACGTAGGGAAGCTCGAACGTCCGGCTGAGGCGAGGACCGAGCTGGGCGAGCGGATGGGGCGCACCGAACAGCAGGACGTCGGGCTCGAACTCCCCGATCCTCCGGCTGATCCAGCCTCGCACGCGAGGGGTGGGCCACATGAAACCCCATCCCGACCGGACCACGTGGGGTTCCTCGGACGCCTCCGGATCGGCCGGGGCAAGCACCCGGATGGAGGCTGTGGAGTGTCTGACCAGATTGGACAGGTACTGCTGGATCCCTCCCGGCCGGGGCGGATAGTCGTTGGTGATGAGCAGCACTCGCATCGAGCCCGACGCTACCCGCCGACACCCGAGCCACCGGTAGGCGGATCAGCCCATCCCGATGGCCGAAGGCGGAGGTGTGATTCCATAGCCCATGCGCCGGAGTTGGGCCACCGCCGCTTTGGTGTGTTGACGCACAGTGGCCTGAGCCTGGTTCCGCTCCCACTCACCGAGCGACTCCTCCACAATCCCGGCCCATCCCTCCTGCCAGTCCACAAACAACTCCTCACGATCCAAGAACTTCAAGAACTCCTCGACAGTGGGCCTGAAACGCCGCCCTCCCACGGGGAAGTGTATTTCGGACAGTCGCGGCGGAGGCAGCCCGGCAGTCCCGTATATCCACCCGAACTCCAGAGACTCGGCATGCACATGCACGTGGGCCGGGGACTTGTTGTATGCGTCCCGGTCGTACTCGACTCGAAAAACCGGACGCAGTTTCCGGCGCGGAACTGGTCGTGCCCACAATCCATAGGTCGAGTGCTGGACTGCAAGGAATTCCAACTCTTCGTCTAGCGATACGCGAAACTCGATCTTCAACATCAGACGCTCTTGACCCGCGTCGCGAGAACGGGCGAGTGGGATGAAGGCGAACCCGGAACGCTCGGCATCGAACGGCATCGGTCCTATACGGAGTTGGTGCGCTTTGCTCGCTTTGACGATACCGAACTCAGGCGCACCGGCGACACACCCTCCAATCAGGCTGCTCAGGCGGCTGGCGAACTCATCGGACTTCGCTTGGAGGCTCATTCACGCTTGTCCGGAAGGTCCTCTTCGGTGAGAATGTCCCCCCAGATAAGCCACAGGTCCCGCAGCGACGGGTCGTCGAGGCGACCTTCGCTGCCAAGCTCGTAGAACCCGCGCAGACCGAGCCCGACCCCGCTGGCGGCCCTTTCGAGCATCCTGATAACGTCTTCCCTCGCGACGGTAATGGTCACGCTTGTGCTCCTCTTCGGATACCTCCGAGTGTAGCTTTAGCGTATGACAAAACTAAGTGGCTTGTCTCACCGGATGTGACGCAGGCCGCCGCCCGAGAGGTACTTGCTGCAGCGTTAAGGCGTGAGTGGATCTGCGCTACCCGCCATCCACCGGTCGCCGCCTCGATCGACTACGGGGAGGTCTGACGTCTGGCGGGTTACAACGGTTCAGATGTCCTGTCGCTCCGCAGGCACTGGACCGCGGATCGTCACACAGCTTGCGCCGCGGTCGGGAGCTTGCGGATGGCCTCGCCAGCCTTCCGGTCGGCGATGACCAGGTCGTAATGCACCTGAAGGTTGAGCCAGAACTGGGGGTCCGTACCGAACCAACGCCCGAGCCGTAGCGCGGTATCGCCTGTGACCGAACGCTTGCCGGCAATGATCTGCCCGATCCGGTTGGGCGGAACATCGATCTGACGCGCCAGTGCGGTCGGGGTGACGTTCCTCTCCCTGAGTTCGTCCTTGAGCACCAGCCCAGGATGGACCGCCCGTTTCAACATCATGTTGCCGTCCCTTGTTGTCAGTGATAGTCGACTATTTCCACATTCGTCGGGCCCCGACCCTCGGACCAGATGAAGCAGATGCGCCATTGCCTGTTGATCCGGATGGAGTATTGACCTTTCCTCGTGCCCGCGAGTGATTCCAACCGATTGCTTCGCATGGCCCTCAAGTCCTTCAGGGATCCGGCCGCGTTGAGAATCGCGAGCCGCTTGGCTGCCTGGTCCTCGAATCCCTGAAAGGCAGCTACGAACTCGCCCCGGGCAAACGCTTCGGTCTTCCTGCACGCGTAACCGAGAATCATACTGGTCCAGGCTGTCAAGATTGACGCGAGACGTCTAGCGTCAAGTGCCGCTCGTATGTCCTAGGCGTGGCGGCCCCCGCGATACGTCCGATAATCGAACCCGGCAACCCGACCGGCTACCAGCGGTCCCGGCCCCGGCTTTAAAGTGACCGCCGAGCGAGAGACTCGATCCAGGAGGCCGAAGATGTGGTTGACCGATGCTCGGGTGGTGGATGTCGTCACCGGCGAGATACAGGACGGGGTCAGCGTCGAGATCTCGGACGGCAGGATCGGCGCCATCAGCAAGCAACCGGGCGCCGGCGAGCGACTAAGCCTGGATGGCCGTTACCTGGTGCCGGGGCTGATCTCGGTGCACACCCACCTGTCCGTGGTTTACCCGTTCTCCGACACCGATGAGAACGAGAACCCCGGGCTAACCGTGATGCGGGCCTACGGGCGGGCACAGGATGCGCTCCGGGCGGGAATCACCACCATCCGCTGTGTCCACGAGCTGAACCGGGCCGACCTGCTGCTCGCCGAGGCCGCCAGGGCGGGATGGGCCGACGTGCCACGGATCGTGGGGGCCGGTCGGGCGATCTCCGTTCCCGGAGGGCACGGCGTGGGGCAGGGCAGCGTGATTGCCGACGGACCTGAAGCCTTCCGGGAGGCGGCACTCGCCGAGCTGGACGCCGGCTGCGCCCACATCAAGGTGTTCATCACGGGCGGGATCGCCAACTTGGGGGAGACCTTCGACAAGCCGCAGATGAACCAGGCCGAGATGCAGGCCACCGTCGACGCCGCTTCCGCCCATGACACCTATGTGGTGGCTCACGCCGCGTCGTCGCTGGCGATCAACTGGGCGCTGGACGCCGGCATCCGCTCCTTCGAGCACGCCTACGACCTCGATGCGGACACCGCCGGCCGGATGGCGGCGGAGGGTGTGTTCCTCACTCCCACACTGTGCGTGACCAGCTCGCAGGAATGGATGCGCTGGAAGGGGTTCGAGGAGTTCCAGATTGATACCTCCCTCGAGGTACATCCCACCCACCTGGCAAGCATCCGCCGTGCCGTGGCCGCGGGGGTGACCATGGTCAACGGGACCGATTACCCGCCGGGCGACCCCATCGGCGGCACCAGCGTGGCGGTGTACGAGATGGGGCTCATGGAGGGAGCCGGGCTGCGCCCGCAGTTGGCCCTCGCCGGCGCCACCTCCAATGCCGCCCGACTCTTGGGAATGGAGTCGGAAATCGGTACTGTTGAGGAGGGTAAGGTCGCCGATCTGGTCGCCGTTGAAGAGAACCCGCTGGCCGACGTGGCCGCCATGCGCGACATCTCCTTCGTCATGCAGGCCGGTCGCGTGGTACGGGATGACCGGCCGGCTTCCTGACCGCAAGCCCGCTCCGAGGTAGCGAATGACCGAACGCAGATACCGCCTGGCGGTGGACATCGGTGGGACCTTCGTAGACGCCATCGCCTACGACGAGCAGAGTGGGAAGACAACGGTGCGGAAGTCTCCCACCACCCCCGCCGCTCCGGCGGACGGCGTGATCACCGCCACCCGCGCCACCGACGCCCCCCTGGAGGAGGCCTCGGTATACACCCACGGCACCACGCTGGGGCTCAACGCCATCCTGGAGCGCAACGGCTCGGTGACCGGCATCATCACCAACGCCGGGTTCCGGGACATCTTCGAGATCGCCCGCGGCGACCTGCCCCGCGGTTCCATGTACGACTTCCGCTACGTGCGGCCGCCGCTCCTGGTCAAGCGGCGTCACACGGTCGGGGTTCCAGGACGCATCGACCACCGCGGCAAGGTGGTGGAGGAACTCGACCACGATGCGGTGATCGAGGCGGGACGCCTGCTCTCGGAGCGCGGAGTGGAGTCGGTGGCGGTCTGCTTCCTCCACTCCTACGCCAACAGCGAGCACGAGAAGGCGGCCAAGAGCATATTGACCAAGGCGTTTCCGGACCTGTCCGTCTCGGTCTCGGTCGACCTGGTGAGGGAGTACCGCGAGTACGAGCGGACCTCAACCGCGGTGGCCGACGCCTACATCCGTCCCATCCTGGGCAGGTACCTCACCGACCTGGAGGACCGGCTCCGCGACGGAGGGTTCGACGGTTCCTTCCTGATCATGCGTTCGGCAGGCGGCGCGATGACCTCGGAGATCGCCCGCGTGTCGCCCCTCCTGACCGTCTTCTCCGGTCCGGCGGGCGGCATCGCCGGGACGATCAGCCTGGGGGAGGCCACCGGCCGCTCCTCCCTCATCTCCTTCGACGTGGGGGGGACCAGCCTCGACGCCTGCGTCATCGTGGACGGCGTCCCCACCGAGGTCTACGAAGCCGAGATCGAGAGCCTGCCGATCCGCATTCCCGTGTTCGACATCCGCACCATCGGGGCTGGAGGAGGGTCCATCGCCTGGATGGACAAGGGGCTCCTCAGGGTCGGCCCCCGGAGCGCCGGCGCGGTACCGGGACCGATTTGCTACGGGCGCGGCAACACCGAGCCGACCGTGACCGACGCCGCCCTCTGCCTCGGGTACCTGGCGGCGGATGAGTTCCTCGGAGGGGAGATGAGCCTGGACGAAGCCGCCGCGGTCCGGGGTGTGACCGAGAAGCTGGCCGAACCGCTCGGCATGCCCACCGGGCGGGCCGCCGCCGCGGTCTTCGACGTGCTTCTGGCCCGCACCGTGGGCGCCATCCGAGAGATCACGGTGGAGCGAGGTCTCGACCCCAGAGAGTTCTCCTTGGTGGCCTTCGGGGGGGCGGGGCCGATGCTGGCGCCGCTCCTGGCGAGGGAGATGGAGCTGCCCGAGGTGGTGGTGCCGGCCGCCCCGGCCGTGTTCTCCGCCTGGGGAATGCTCATGTCGGACCTGGAGTACGACCTGGGCCAGACGGTGCTGACCATGCTCGACGACGCCGCCCTCGCCCAGATAGAAGGTGTGTTCGCTCAACTGGAGAGCGAGGCCGACCAGGTGCTCGCCGCCCAATCCGTGCCTCCCGGGAACCGGGTGCTGCTGCGACGCCTGGACCTGCGCTACAACGGCCAGGAGCACACCCTGTCGGTCGAACTCGGGGAGGCCTACGACACGGGCTCGGTGATCGACCGGTTCCATCGCAGGCATGTGGAGCGCTACGGGCACAGCTTGACGGAGGAAGTCCAGATCCTCACCGCCCGGGTCAGGGCGATCGGGCGCCTGGAGAAACCGTCCGCCCTGCTCGGCGGAAGCCATGCCGAGGAGCCGGGTGGAGTTGGGAGCCGCGTCGGCGAGCGTCACGCCTTCGACTTCGCCACCCGGGAGAGCCGCCCGTTCCCGATCTACGAGCGGAGCCTGCTGGAGGCGGGGGTGGAGATCGACGGTCCCGCCATCATCCGCGAGCCCACCTCGGTGACGATCATCCACGGCGACCAAAGGGCCGTTCCCGATGACTCAGGGAATCTGGTGGTGAAGTGAGCAGCGGAGCAGCCTTGGACGGCGCCACCGTGGAGGTGATCCGCCACTACCTGAACTCCACCTCGGAGCAGATGCGGCGCACCCTGGTGAGGACCGCCTTCAATCCGGTGATCTACGAGGTCCTGGACTTCGGCATCTCCATGTACGACCGCCACCGCCGGCTGATCTCCGAGTCGACGGGGATACTCACTTTCCTGGGGGCCAACGACTACGCCATCCACAAGGGCGTGGAGAAGGTGGGGGTCGAGAACCTCCACCCTGGTGACGTTGTGATGATCAACTACCCCTACTGGAGCGGGGCCCACGTATCCGACGCCATGCTGTTCGCCCCGGTCTTCTGCGAGGGAAGCGACCTCCCCGACGCCTACCTGGCGGTCCGGGCTCACTGGATGGACCTGGGCGCCAAGGATCCCGGCTACGTCCTCGACTCCACCTCCATGCACCAGGAGGGCCTGATCATGCCCGGCGTGAAGCTGATCCGCCGGGGAAAGATCGATGAGCAGATCATGGCCATCCTGCGGTACAACTCCCGGATGCCCGAGACCATCATCGGCGACTTCCACGCTCAGGTCTCCGCCTTAAGGGTGGGGGAGCGCCGGCTCCACCAGATCTGGGACAAGTTCGGCCTGGCGAGCGTTGACGCGGCGATCGAGCGGATCATCGAGCACGGCGCGCAGACCGCCGCCGAAGCGGTGCGGGCCATGCCCGACGGGCAGTGGTCGGCGCATGACTGGCTGGACGACGACGGTATCTCCCACGACCTCATCAGGATGGCGGTGACGGTCACCATCGAAGGTGAGCAGTTCAGCGTCGACTATGGCGACTCCGACGATGCTGTGCCGGGGCCGGTCAACATGCCTTTCGGGAAGACCTCGAGCCTGGCCAAGTCGGTGTTCAAGTCCCTCACCACTCCCGACACGCCCGCCAACCACGGCCACTTCGAGCCCCTGACCGTGTCCTGCCCACCCGGGAATCTCTTCCATGCCGTCTACCCCGCGGCCACCTTCACTCTGTGGACGGGAATGGCGGCCTTCGAGTTGATCCACAAAGCCCTGGCCCAGGGCATGGACCAGATCAACGCCTCCTCCGGTTCGGACGAGCCGGGTTTCATGGCGGTGGGAACCCATCCCGAGACCGGAGAGATGTACGCGGTCAGCAACAACGAGGGGATCGGCTGGGGCGCCACTCCGGACTACGACGGGGCTACAGCCCTGCAGCATCCCTCCACGACGGCGGTGCGGAACACGTCGATGGAGGTCCTGGAGCACAAGTCGCCCATCTTCCACGAACGCCTCGAGTTGCGCCAGAATTCGGGCGGCGCCGGTAAGTGGCGGGGAGGTCTCGGCATACGCCGCGAGGTGAGGTTCCTGGCCACCGGAGAGATGCTGTCGATGAAGAAGAAGACCAAGACCAACCCGTGGGCCCTGCGGGGCGGGCACGAGCCCAAGACCAACGCCATGATCGTGTGGCCGGACACGGAGAGGGCTCACCGGGCCCGGATGGAACGGTTCACCATGCAACCGGGGGACCGGTTCCGCAACCTCTCCGCAGGTGGCGGAGGCTGGGGCGACCCTCTGGATCGCCCCATCGAGTTGGTGCGCGAGGACGTCCTCGACGGATACGTCTCGGCGGAGCAGGCAGAGGAGGTCTACGGAGTCAGGGTGGAGGCGGGCGGGACCGCCACCCCGGTCGGGAAGCGTTCGGCTCGCCCGCCATCCTGAACCGGCCAGCCCTTCTACATCCGGTACCCTCCTAGGAACCGTGCGTCCCGCCAACATTCCCCCACTGCCCGTCGGAAGGGTGCTGCGAAATGGTCTGGCCGGATTCCGCGCCGGCGGCGTCGCTCTGGTGGTCAGCGCGGCGATCCTGATGGCCGTACCCACGGGGGTGGCATTAATCCGGCTGGTCACCGGCAGCTACTGGACGAACCTGGCCCTCTGGATCCTGGCGCTGGTAGTGGCCGGTTACGCCACCTGGCCGGTCTCCCGGACCGCCCTGGCTGCCGTTTCTCCCGGCACCCGGACGGGGTCGCCGCAAGACGACTGGTGGGTGCGCGACGGCTTCGTGCGGTCCTCGGCGGTGTTCTTCCTGACCGTCGCGGTAGGAACCGTGTTCTTCATCGTGCCCGGCATTATGGTGCTGATGATCTACAGCCTCTACGCGTTCCTGATCGTGGAACGGAGGGCAAGCGGCTTCCAGTCCTTGGCGCTAAGCGCCCAGTTGACCAGCGGCAACCGTATCCGGTTCCTGGGAGTCGTATTCGTATGCGTCGTGCTATTCGTTCCCGGGCTGGCAGCCCTCTACTATTGGGACCAGGGGCTGGCCGGGATCATCGGTCTGTGGGTCCTAGGTACACCGGCCCTGTCCATTAGCTTCACCTCCGTAGCCGCCGCATACCGGGAACTCGCGCACGCCTGAGACGAACGCAATGAGGGAGTGCCACCCATCTCTGGGGACTCCAACCAAGCGATCCGAGCCGGAAACGTTTGGCAGCCCCCATAGCCGCTCTCTAGGATGGCCGTAGTAGTTAGCAAATCCGAGGAGGCCGGATGCTTACACAGCTACAGAAGTTCGGTGGTTTTATGGCGGGTATGGTCATCCCCAATATCGGCGCGATTCTCGCGTGGGGACTGATCACCGCCTTTTTCATTCCCACCGGATGGATACCCAACGCGGGTTTCGCCGAACTGGTAGGTCCCATCATCGTCTACCTGCTGCCCGTATTGATCGGGTTCACAGGCGGCAAGATGGTATACGGCCATCGGGGCGGCGTGATGGGCGCCATTGCCACGATGGGAATCGTCGTGGGCGCAGATTTCGAGCTGGCGAGCGGCGCCACGGGCGATCCGCCCCAGTTCTTGGGCGCCATGCTGATCGGACCCCTGGCGGCGTGGATCATCATGAAGATCGACGAGTCCTTCCAAGACAAGGTCCCGGTCGGGTTCGAGATGCTGTACAACAACTTCTCGGCCGGAATCCTGGGCTTCATCCTGGCCATCCTCGGCCAGTGGATCATCGGTCCGATCATGGCCGTTGTCGCGACCGTCTTCGGGAACCTGGTCAAGTGGATCACGGAGGCTGGATTGCTACCGCTGGCAGACATCCCCATCGAGGTCGGGAAGGTGTTGTTCCTGAACAACGCCATCAATCACGGGGTCCTAGGCCCGCTCGGTGTCGCCGATACCGCGGAAACCGGGCGCTCGATCTACTTCCTCCTCGAGACCAACCCCGGACCCGGCCTGGGATTGCTACTGGCCTACTGGTTCGCCGGCAAGGGCCTGGCCAAGCTGTCGGCGCCCGGCGCCATCGTCATCCACTTCTTCGGCGGGATCCATGAGGTCTACTTCCCGTACATCCTCATGCACCCGATAATGATCCTGTCCGTGTGGGCCGGCGGCATCCTCGCCGATATCATCTTCGTGATATTCGATGCCGGACTTACCGCGACACCCTCGCCCGGTTCGATCTTCGCCTACCTGGCGGTGATACCGAGGGGGCAGCATTTCGGAGTCCTCCTAGGGGTGGCCGCCGCAGCAGCCGCTGCCTTCGTGGTAGGAACGCTGTTGCTACGGGTATCCCCTGTCAAGGAGAAAGAGGGGACCGAGGACATGATCGGCACCATGCCCGGTATCCCCACCGGCTGAACATCCGAAGGAACGCTTTAGAGCGGGTAGAGCCTCCCCCAGGGAGGCTCTACCCTTCTCCTACCTGAAGAAGGAATCATCAACATGAGTTCAGTAACGAAAGCGGCTGCGGATGTCCGCTGGATCGTCCTGGCGTGCGAGGCGGGGATGGGCTCGAGCCTCATGGTCACGAACTTCCTGAAGAAGAAGATCAAGAAGGCCAAGCTCGATATCAAGGTCACCCACTCGCCCGTACACGACATCCCAGCCGGCGCCGACGTGGTGGTCACCCACGCCGGTCTGGCGTCTCGTGTCAAGCAGGTCGCACCCGAGGCGGCAGTGGTGGCGTTCCGTGCATTCCTGAACGACCCCGCCCTGGTCAAACTGGTCGCCGACCTCACCGCGGGCGCCGACGTCGAAGGCGTCTGAGAGCGGACCGGAGGTGGGTATGGAGTCGGTGACGACCGTCGAAGCGGTCACCCTGGGCGAGCAGGCAAGCACCCGCGACGAGGCCATCGCGCGGGTCTCGGGAATGTTGTTCGACCTCGGCGCTGTGGAGGCCGGGTACGGGGAGTCGATGGTGGCCCGCGAAGCCGTGATCTCCACCTATCTGGGCAACGGGATCGCTCTCCCCCACTGCACCTACGAGGACCGGGGTCTCATCAAACGGACCGCCCTGGTCCTTGCCCAATACCCGGCCGGCGTGTCGTGGGGCGAAGAGGAAGATGTCGCCTACCTCGTGTTCGGGCTGGCGGCGGTGGGCGACGAGCACCTGGCCGTCATGTCGCACCTCGCCGAAGTCCTTGACGACGAGGAGCTTTGCGCCCGGCTGGCGGCCACCGCCGATGAAGCTCTCGTCCGGGAGACCCTGGCCGCTCCCACAGGATGACCGGCCGGCGCGTCACGGTATTCGGCGCCGGCAACATCGGGCGCGGTCTGATCGGATGGTTATTCGGCCGGGCCGGCTGGGAAGTGGTCTTCGTCGATATCTCTGCGGAGTTGGTCGACCTCCTGAACGCTGAGGGCTCGTACCGGGTCGTGGAGGTGGGTCAGGGCGGACGCTCTACGGAGACGATCGGCCGGGTGAGCGCGGTCATCGGGACCGATACCGATCGGGCGGTACGCGCCACCGCCTCGGCCGATGTGGTGTGCACTGCGGTGGGCCCCGGAGCGCTCGACAAGGTCGCTCCCGTCATCGCCACGGCGCTGCAGCAGGACGGCAGCAAGGTCGGCAACGTGCTGGCCTGCGAGAACGCCGACCCCAACACTGCGCTGCTCCGGAGCCACATGTCGGGGATATCGAGCGCCATCCCTACCGGAGTGGGCTTCCCGGAGACCATGGTGGACCGTTTGGTGCCCGGCTCAGCCGGCGGGGGGTTGGCCGTCGAGGTGGAGTCCCTGTTCGACTTCAAGGTCGCCGCCGAGGCCTGGGCCGGGAAACCGCCCGAGGTCGAAGGCTTCGAGCTGGTGTCCGACCTGTTACTCCACCGCAAGAAGAAGCTCTGGCTGGTGAACGGCCTGCATGCCGCGGCAGCCTTCCTGGGCCTGGCCGCCGGGCACGATTCGATCGCCGAGGCCGTCACCGACCCCCCGATCCGGACCCGGCTCGAAGAGATGGTCCAGACCATGGCCGGGGTGCTGGCAGCCGACTTCGGCCCTAGCAGCGGCGCCACGCTGGCCGGGTACGGACGATCCAACCTGGATCGGTTCGCCGGTGGCGCCCTCACGGATCCTGTCCGCCGCGTGGCGCGCCATCCTCTGCGGAAGCTGGGACCCGACGAGCGGCTGGTAGGCCCGGCTCGGGAGGCGGCGCGGATGGGTCTTTCCACCTCCGCTGTGTGTGACGCCATCGCCGCCGGGCTCTCGCTCGATGACTCCGCGGTGCCAGGGATCGACGAGCTGCTCGATGCCCTTGCCGGCGCCGGGTGGCAATCCGTCGTCGGCCTCGACCCCGAAGACGGCCCCCTCCTCAGCATGCTCGAAGAGCGGATAAGCCGATAAGCCGGCCGGCCAACCAGAGGCCGGTCCGGAGAAGAACGCGAAAATCGCGGCAAGCGGGCTTCGCCCGCAGGGCCCTCCCCCCTCCACCACCACCTTGGCTCGAGGCGCGTCCCGCCATGCCCTCGAAGGAACGGCCTCGAACGATATGATCCCTCGCGCAGCTCGATCGACGTCTGAACCGGACTGCTGGTAATTGCAGTTATTCAACATCATACAGCAGTGCTCTGACACTAAGCACGAAATGTGTATTTGTCTTTTGTTCTTTCTGGTGGAGGATCCGCTGTGACGGGTCATGCGGCCCGGCCGGATTTACGAAACAGGAACCGGCCGCGATCCGGGACGCCGGAACTGCGGTCTATATTGATCATTGCGCTACCGGCGAGGATGAATATGGCCACCATGACCCACGATCAGTTAAACCAAGCAATGGTCAGCAAGTTCGCGGCGGAGCCGGATCCGTCCGGCCAAGCCGACCTGATCTGTTCCAAGGGCGCCCTGGGGATCGCTGCCGACCGCAAACAGATCAAGAAGACCGTCAAGCGGCTGCGGTCCATCCACGGCTACAGGTTCCTGGTGATCAACCGCGGCGACCTCTTTGCGGCCAATCCGGCCACCATCGGCACCAAGATCGGCATCCTCGACGAGAACGGCGCCCTCCTGAAGGCCGCCGACCTCCCCCGCCGCTAGCTGTTGCCCGAGGCCGACCTGCAGGTAGCGCTGGAGGCGGCCCGTGCCGGTGCGGCGGAGGTGGAATCCGGTCTTGACCGGCGGGTAGAGGTTCGATACAAGGCCGACGCCGATCCTGTCACCGAGGTGGATCATCACTCGGAGATGGCCATCCTCGAAATGATCTCCCGGCACCGGCCTCGGGATCCGGTGGTGGGAGAGGAACGGGGCGGGCGCCTTCCCGAAGAAGGACGGGTGTGGTTGGTCGACCCACTTGACGGCACCACCAACTTCGTCCACGGTTTCCCCTGGATCAGCATCTCGGTGGCGCTCTGGATCGGTAACACCCCCGCGGTCGGGGTGGTGGTGGACGTGACCACCGGAGACGAGTACACGGCGGTGGCGGGAGGCGGCGCCCACGCCAACAGATCACCCATAGGGGTGAGTTCTCTGGAGGACTTCGGCGAAGCCCTTGTCGTCACCGGCTTCCCCTACCGGCGGCGGGAACGGCTCGAGATCTGCGATTCCCGCTTCCGCCGGGTGCTAGGGACAGCCCAGGGCGTACGACGGCTGGGTGCGGCCTCGCTCGACATGTGCATGGTGGCGCGCGGGCGGATGGACGGTTACTGGGAGGAGGATCTGCCGCCCTGGGACATGGGAGCGGGCACCCTCCTCGTGACGGAGGCCGGCGGCACGGTGAGCGATCGATCCGGCGGGCCGATCGGCCCCTCCGGCGGGTTCGTGGTCGCCAGCAACGGACGCATCCACCAGCAGTTTCTGGACACACTGGGCGAACCGAGCCTCCCCGAGCAGCTACTGTGAGCGCTGCATGGAAGAGATGAACTCCCCCGGGCCGCTGCAGTGATCGAGCGCACCGGGATCGGCGCCTCGCCGGGAATCGCGGTTGGCCCCGCCCACCTCCATGTCTCGCAGCTGCCCGAGATCACCCGGCGCCGGGTGGAGGATCCCGCGGCTGAAGTGGAACGGCTCCTCCGCGCCGAAGCCTCCGTCCGTACCAGGCTGTCCGACCTGGCGGCGTCCCACGGCGAGGGTTCGGATGAGGCGGAGGTCATAGACGCGCACCTCCTGTTGCTGGAGGATCCCGAGTTCACCGGGGAGATCCGCGACCGCATCGAATCGGAGTCGCTCTGCGCCGAGGCGGCGGTATCCGACGTGACCGAGGAGTCGGCGGCCATGCTGGAGTCACTCGATGACGAGTACCTCGCCGCTCGCGGCGCCGACGTTCGCGACGTCGGCACGCAGCTGCTCAGGTCCGTGCTGGGGCTACCCCTCGAGACCTGGGACGACCTGGAAGTCCCGTCGGTGCTGGTGGCACGCGACTTCTTCCCCTCCGAGACGGCCACCATCCCTCCGGGGATGGCGCTCGGCCTGTGCACGGAGGAAGGGAGCGCCACCTCCCACATCGCGGTCTTCGCCCGGGGAATGGGCCTCCCGGCAGTGGTGGGAGTTGACCTGCCGGCCACGGAACCCGGAACGGTGATCGGCCTGGACGGTGAGACCGGCGAGGTCTACGTGGATCCCACCCAAAGCGTGATCCGGACGCTCCGGGAACGCCAGGAGAAGCAGCGGAGAGCGAGGGCGAGCGCCGCCGACCGGTCGCATCAACCGGCGCTGACCGAGGACGGAACGCGGATCGAGGTGGCGGCCAACATCGGCTCGGACACGGACGCCGCCCGGGCCGCGGAAACGGGCGCCGAGGGAGTAGGCCTGTTCCGCACCGAGTTCCTGTTCCTCGACCGCACCCGTCCGATCTCCGAGGAAGAACAGTACGAGGCCTACCGGACCGTGCTGGCCGCCTTCGGCGACCACCTCGTGGTGGTTCGAACCCTCGATGTGGGCGGGGACAAGCAGGTCCCCGGGATCGAGATCGGGGAGGAGCTCAACCCGTTCCTGGGCCTCCGAGGCATCCGGCTCACGCTGGCCCGCCCCGACATGATGCGCGCCCAGCTGCGGGCGTTGCTGCGGGCGGGGACGGAGGGGCGTCTGGCGATCATGGCGCCCATGGTGTCGGGCATGGCCGATCTCCTGGCCTTCCGGTCGGCGCTGGCCGAGGCGGAGCGGTCGCTCATCTCAGACGGCCTGCCCTTCACCGAGAACTACCAGGTCGGGATCATGATCGAGATACCATCCGCCGCCCTGATCGCCTCCCGGCTTGCCCCCCACGTCGACTTCTTCTCCATCGGCACCAACGACCTCACCCAGTACACGCTGGCGGTGGACCGGACCAACCGGGAGGTCGCCGACCGGGCCGACCATCTCGATCCGGCGGTCCTGAGGCTGATCGGTGAGACCACCTCGGCCACGGGGGAACAGGGGCCTTGGGTAGGGGTGTGCGGGGAGATGGGCGGTGATCCGGTCGCTACTCCGATCCTGATCGGGCTGGGCGTCAAGGAGCTGTCGGTGGCCATCCCCTCGGTGCCCACCATCAAGGACCGGGTCCGTGCCCTACGGCTCGAGGAGTGCCGGGAGCTGGCCGCCCGATGCCTGCAGGCGGCCGACGGCGCCGAGGTGAGACGGATTCTCGAAGGGGTGTGAGGACCAGTGGCCAGTGGCCGGTGGTCAGCCCTCTTCTGACAGCAACTCTCTGAAGTCCGCCAAGACCTCGCCTGCATCGTCGCCATCCACGTCGATCGTGACCGTGGTGCCCAGCGTGGCGCCCAGCTTGAGGATCCCGAGCATGCTCTTGGCGTTGACCGTCTTGTCGTTGGCGGTCACGGATATGTTCGAGGGCGACGCCTTGGCCCGCTTCACGAACTCGGCGGCCGGGCGGGCGTGGAGACCCGCAGGGTTGGTGATGGTGATCTCTTCTTGCATCCTGCTGTTCCGATCTGAGCGGGCCACGAAGCCTAGCCACGTCCGTAATCGGGTCGGCAGGCGGCTTGATGGACAACACCCGCTACCCGATCCCAGGTCACCGCGCGGCTCAGAGGCGCAGATAATCTACCCTGTGCTCTGAAGAGGACAGGAAAGGTCGGACATTTGCCAGGTAAACGCGAAGCTTTAGAACGCGTGAATCCTCACATCAGTCACATGAAGCTGAACAATCAGAACACTCATTTCTCCAGCGTCAACCGAACGGTGCCCGTCTGGTGGCTGGACATACCGCGTAGGAAAGTCGGCAAGCAACTACATCTTCTCCTCAAGAGGAGGGACGGCAGCTTAATCTTGCTGAGGTGTCCTCCAGATACTCTAAATGGTACCCGATTCAGATATCGATCGGATACAGATGTTATCAGTCTTGAAATCGAGACTGGCACCTTCAGAGACCGTCGATCGCGACATGATTTCTCCCGATATGTCAGGCTTGAGTTACCTCCTCGCTAGCTCGACCCGCCGGGACCTCGTTCGCCTAGCGAAGGGGCGCGACGCTTGAGCCTTCCGATCCCGCTCCGCTGTCCGTGTCCACATAATCGAACCCGGCGCGTCCCTCGCCGCGGACGGCGCATTCACCGGGTTGCTGGCGGAGATGGAGTTGGAGGCGGACCGCGGGGTCACCATCCATCGGGAAGCCACCGCGGAGTCGATCACCGGCGATGGCGTGATGATCCAGAGCCGGGGGAAGGAGAGCCGGTTGGACGTGAGTTCGGTCGTGATCGGCGGACGGCGCCCCGGATCCGAGCTCTCTGACGAGCTGACGCGGTCCGGGTTGGCGCCCAAGATCTACACCATCGGCGACGCGCTCCGGCCGCGAGACCTCTACGCCGCCGGCCAGGACGCCGCCGAGGTGGCCGAACGCATCGACTTGGCCGGACGTGCCGGCACCCTGCGCTCCACCCTCACGAGTCCCACCACCCCCGGCTGAGCTGAACTCCGTGGCGTGGAAGCTTCATTGCCACCAGTGTTCGAAGGCGAGTCGGCTTGTCTCGGATGCTGTTCTGTGGCGGGGGAACCATGCGAGCTCGCGGCAATTGGGGGCGGCGGCGGATCGGCAGTCGACACCGTCTAGTCCTGCGTTGTAGGCGGCCTGGCCGATTGGATGGCACACGTCGTGTGGGATCAGGTCGCGGGCTTTGTCATAGGGGTAGGTGGTGGGTAGTCCCATGGCAGCGAGGCCCGCTTCGGTGTAGGCGTCGGCTGCTTCTCCCTCGGGAACGTCGATGCCGAGCAGTAGAGGGGCTGTTGCCGGGTCGAGGTCCTCGGGACCGTAGGGGAGGCCTAGGAATCGTTTCATGACGTTGGCTCGGGATGTGGTCTTGTCGTGGTTCAAGTACAGGCACACCAGCCCGGTAGGGTTCCATCGCTGGCCTGGGGGTACCGAAGCGAAGGACGGGTCCAACGGGTCGGCCCAATCCGGGTCAGCAACCCGGTAGTACAGGCCGCCGATCGATACGGTCAGCATGCTCACGCTACGGCTGCGTAGTCGAAGCTGTCCCTGACGGAACGGCGCAGCCATTCGTGGTCGTCTTCAGCGATCACCTGGAGCATCGTGCGTCCTCCGTATGCCTCTGCGCGACGCCGCGCCACCACGGGTGGCATACCGTCGCGCAGGCGGTGTCGCAGCATGTCGGAGATCTCGGCTATCGCTCCGATCTTTGCCATCCGCTCGATCGGCGGGGCGCCGGCTAACCACTTGTCCACCGCCTGGCGAGTAACCCCCATCAAACGCGCCATATCGGTGCTCGACAGTTCCAAAGTCTTCATGGCACGCTTCAGCGGCGAACCGCACCTTTGTTCGAACTCCAGGTCGATCATGGATTCAAGGAACCATACGAAGCGGTGCTCATCGATATCGGCCCGTGCTTTGACGCATTGCTGGGGGACGCCACCGGCCAGCCCCCGGATGCGGTCAACCATTGCGGTGAGTACACCGGTTCCGTCAGCTGATGGGGCGACCCACGCCAACTCGGCTATGTCTCGGAGCAGAAGACGGTGCACAACCGCAGGCGGAACATGGGCTTCGGGATTGCTGGTAGGCAGCGCTGCCAGCGTCTGCGCTGCCGCATCGACCGCGATGTAGTAGCGGCGCAATGCGGCACGGTCCGCCCCGGCCGCCAACTGTGGCACTAGTAGATCCAGCGCAGCGACCACATCGGGAAGGATGCCGGCAGCGATCGTCGAGGCCGTGTCGAGGTCGTTTTCCAAGAGGTGGTCGATCGAGGTCATACGAGCATTGTACCCATGGTGCAACCTATCAGCAACTGTGCTAGTTGCACACGCCTGAACATGCCAATACCGGCGAACTCGGTTTTGCTGCCGGCCCCTGGCCACCAATCAGAGGTCCGTGGTAAGTGTTCACCCTGTTAGGGGCCAAGCCTCCCTCGCCCGCGCCGAGGTCAGGTCAGGTCGTGCGATACGCATCGGAAGCCGATGTGGCCGGCGGAGGTGTCAATGGTCTGCGGTTGGCGGGCAGCCGGCCGGTAGCGGAAGCAGTACTGGATCGTGCAGAGGTGCGACCCGCCCTTGATGGTGCGGGAGGGGAAGGGGTCCGGTTTCCCCGGAGGGGCGTGCTGCTCGCCCCTGGGCAGGCCGCAACACCGTGACGCGGCCGTCGGTGGCACCTCCCTGTAGCGGGTGGAGGTCCACTCCCAGACGTTGCCGATCATGTCGAACAAGCCGTGGCCGTTGGGGGCGTAGAAGCCGACCGGGCTGGTCCTGGTCCAGCCGTCCAACTCGGTGTTCTCGTAGGGGAACCCGCCCTGCCAGGTGTTGGCGCGAGGCATCGTCTCCTGGACGTCCTGGTCGCCCCAGGCGAACTCGGCGCCCTCGAGGCCGCCCCGGGCGGCGCACTCCCACTCTGCCTCCGACGGGAGGCGCATGCCGGCCCAGCGGGCGAAGGCGACCGCGTCCGGGTAGGCGACGTGGACCACGGGATGATCCTCCAGATCATCCAGGGACGAACCGGGGCCCAGCGGCCGGCGCCAATCGGCGCCGGGGGTCCAGGCCCACCAGTTGCGGAAATCCCGCAGGTCCACGGGCCCGTCCGTCATCCTGAACACCAGCGAACCCGGCACCAGGTCCTGGGGTCGAGCCCCCGGGTAGAGGCCCGGGTCGGGAGGTCGCTCGGCGAAGGTCACGTAGCCGGTAGCGGCGACGAACTCCATGAACCGGCGGTTGGTGACCGGGTAGGCATCGATCCGGAAGGGGTCCACCCGCACGTTGCGAGCCGGACGTTCTTCGGAGTAGTGACGGTCGGATCCCATCAGGAACTCCCCGCCGGGTATCGGAATCTGCCGGTGATCAGGCGGCGCCATCATCCCACCGACCGGCTGCCCGCCCACCCGGAACCTAGGTAGACGAGCAGCGTCCCTCGGTGTCCTTGTAGACACGGCCACCCTTGATCACCGCCACGATCCGGTCGGGGTCGGCGAGCGCTCCGATCTCGTCGAGGGGTTGGCCCTCCACGAGGATCAGGTCCGCTTCCATACCCACCTCCACGGTGCCGATCCGGTCCTCCATGTAGAAGATCCGGGCGTTGGTCGTGGTCGCAGTGGCGATGGCTTCCGCCGAGCCCATGAACCTGGCCTTGTTGGGCAACTCCCGGCCACGCCTGTCCTGGAGAGGACCGACGATGTCGGACCCCGAACCGACCCTGACCCCGGTCTCACCCATGATCTCGATGCTCCGGCCCACCTCCGATTCCACTGCCTGGAGCTTGGACAGCTGGGACGGGGTGAGGCCGGCCCGCTCCGGATTCTCCAGCAGGTCGTACTTGACCGCCAGGGTCACCACCGCAAAGGCATCGGAGTCCACGATCCGGCGGGCCGCATCCTCGTCCAGGATGCTGGCGTGCTCGATGGAGCGGACACCGGCCGCGAGGGCCCGGCGGATGGCGTCGGACGTGTGGCAGTGGGCCAGCACGTAGGTGTGCCAGTCGGCTGCCGCCTCCACCGCGGCGCGCAGCTCCTCGTGGCTGAACTGGAGACTGTCGAAGGGATCGGTCGGCGACAGGACCCCACCCGAGCCGAACACCTTCACCTGGGTGGCGCCCTTGCGAAGCTGCTCACGGGCCGCCCTGCGTACCTGGTCGGGACCGTCCACCACCTCGGGGGTGGCCGACAGCCCGGGGATGCTGCCCCGGGGGTGGGCATGGTGATGGGCGTGTCTCAGGTCCCCGTGGCCACCGGTCTGGGAGAGCACCGACCCCGACGGGAGGATGCGGGGCCCGTCGATCACGCCCTCCTCCACCAATCGAGCCCAACGCGGGTCCAGACCCCCCGCGTCCCGGACGGTGGTGAAGCCCTCCTGGAGGGTGTTCTCGATAACTCCGCGCACGGTGAACACGTAGTCGATCCAGGGCAGGTCACCCACATCGCCCGCCGACGACACCAGGCCCATATGGACATGGGCATCGGTGAGTCCCGGCATCAGGGTCAGCCCGGTAGCGTCGATGACCTGATCCGGGGCGCTTCCGGCCCCGAGTCCGATCCCGCTGATCACCGACCCCGATACGGCCACGTCCATACCCGGCCGCGGGTCGGCGCCGGTGCAGTCCAGCAATTCGGCGTTGCGGATCACGAGGCTGGTCATTCGTTTCCCTCCTGGTAGTCGAGCTGCAACTCGGGTATGACGAAGTGCCCCCTGTCGATGATCTGGCGGTCATCCACCCAGATGGAGTGGTTGCAGGTCGGGACGTCGAAGTGGAAAGGAGCCCGGTTCTCGCCGCCGAGGCTCCTCAAAAAGTTGGTCCCGAAGGCGATCAGCATGTTGCCGTAGTAGCTCTCGGTGTCCATCACACCCCCCGACTCCCAGAAGCGAAGACCCAGGGCGTTCCAGTTGGCCCGGTGCTCGTATCCCCACCCGATGTGGGCTACACCGTAGGAACGCTTGTCGCGGGGCGCCTCGAAGTGATCCCGCGCCAGCCGGGCGTCGGTTCCTCCCTCGATCGAGACGATGCTCCCCTCCCGGAGTTCCATACGGATAGGGGACATCACGTAGCGGCCGAGGTTGAGCAGGCAGTCCCCTTCGTCCAGCACCAGGGTTCCTTCCGCCGAGTGCTCCAACGGCGCCACCGCCACCTGCCCGGACGGCCAGTGGTCCCAGCGGCCGGGCGTGTCCGTGTACCCGTACTGGGTCATAACCGGGCGTCCCTCGTAGCTCAGGGTGAGATCGGTTCCGGCCTCGGACTCCAGACGCAGGGTGGAGCCGGCCGCCATGAGAGTCTCGCTGACCTCCGCGCGGCGCCGGATCTCGGGGATGGGGAACATGCGGCGGAGCATGTCCTCGGGTTCCAGGAGCATCAGCGTGCGCGCCCCGGCGTCGAGGGCCGCGTTGTGCGCGTCGCTGTAGATCCACTCCGTGGTAGGCGTTGCCACCACCAGGTCGGATCCCTTCCAGGCGTCGACGATGGCCTGCGATCTCATCCAACTCTCGTCGGCGGCCACCACGATCTGGAAGTAATCGGCGCCCAGCACTCGCGCCGCCGCCGCCAGGGCGATGCTGTACACCTGGTTGCTCATGGTGTCGGTGAACCCGAGCACCGTCTCGCCCGGCTGCACGTTGCATAGCTTCAAGTGGTCCCGGAAGAGGGGGACCAACTCCGCTCCGGCAGTGGCTGTGGTTGGTACTCGACGCATCGGGACCGCCTTCTCGGGGCTACTGCGGGCGTATACTACGGTCGATGTTGAGGGCTGCCCCCCTTCGATCGACTCCCCTCCCTCCTCCCGCGTGACCCTCCGCTTCGGCCTGATCGGTACCGGCGGAGGCGGACATCTCTTCGCAGGCGCACTTGCCGGACGTCCCGGCGGCGCCCGCCTGGTGTCGGTCTGCTCCCGCAACCGGCAGAAGGCGACCGATTTCGGCGCCGTGTACGGAGTGACCGAGGTCCACACAGACTGGCGCGACCTGATCCGGGCCGGCGTGGATGCGGTGTGCCTGGCCTCACCCACCGGCGACCATGCCCGGATGACCGTGGAGGCTGCCGCCCAGGGCCGCCACGTCCTCACCGAGAAACCCATCGCCACCTCTGTGGCCGACGCCGACCGGATGATCGAGGCCTGCCGCAGAGCCGGCGTGACGCTCGGATGCATCTACATGTACCGCTTCCTCGAGACCGCCCGCCGGATGAAGGATGCGATCACCGACGGCCTGATCGGACGGCCCCTCATGGCGGAGTGCATCGGGCTTTTCTACCGGGATCAGCCCTACTACGACTCGGGCGATTGGCGGGGCAAGTGGGCGTCCGAGGGGGGTGGGTCGCTGGTGACCCAGACCAGCCACACCCTGGACCTGATGCTGTGGATGCTGGGCGACGTGGAGGAGGTGGTCGCCTTATACAGCACCTCGCCCCTCCACCGCATCGAGGTGGAGGACATCACAGTGGGCCTGCTCCGGTTCGCCAACGGCGCTCTGGCCACCCTGCTGAGCACCACCGCCGCCGTGCCACCCCAACCCCGGAGCCTCAGCATCCGCGGCACGGAGGGAACGGTGGGCATGATCGATGACCGGCTGACGCAATGGGATGTGCCCGGAGGTCCTTCTCCCGAGATCGAAGAGCTGATGAATGCCGGGCCGGTCGACCGGGGAGACACCCTTACCCAGGCCGGCTACGCCGACTCCAGCCTTCATCACCGCCAGATGGAGGACTTCGTGGCTGCGATCGCCGAGGGCCGCCCGCCGCTGGTGGACGGCCGGGAGGGCCGCCGCACCACCGCGGTGATGGAGGCCCTCTACGATTCGGCCCGCCGGGGCCGCGTGATCAAATCGGCCTGAATGCCGGTACGAGCCCGGGCGCCGATACACTCCCCAGGTTGTCGAAGATGGGACGGCTGGTGACGATCGGTCTTATGGGCTTCGGCCGGATCGGGCGCAACGTGTTCCGCCAGATCGGCCGCGAGGAAAAGATAGGCGTGGCTGCGATCACCGATATCGCGGACCCGGAAGCCCTGGCGTACCTGCTCCAGTACGACTCGATCTACGGCCCCTTCCCGGAGCCGGTGTCGCTCGAAGACGGCCACCTGGCGGTCGGAGATTCCCGCATCCCCCTCATCAACGGCGCCGAGCCGGGAGACGTGGACTGGGCTGCTTACGGGGTGGACACGGTCGTCCAGGCCACGGGTAGGTACCGGACGGCCGGATGGTGCAGCCGGCATCTGAGCGCAGGCGCCCGGAGAGTGATCCTCGCCTCTACACCGGAGGAACCCGGCGACCTTCCCCTCCTGCTGAGCGGCGTGACGGACCGCGTGCTCGACGACAATCCGCCGGTAGTGGCCACCGGCTCCAACACTTCGAACGCCATAGCCCCCCTGATCCAGGTCCTCGACCGCCACTTCGGGATCGATCAGATGTTCTTCACCACCATCCACGCCTACACCAACCGCGCCCGGCTCGGCGACGTGCCCAGCGGCGGCTTCAGGGCCAGTAGGGCGGCGGGAGAGAACATCATCCCAGTCACCAGCAACACCGCTGACATCCTCTCCGGTGTCTTCCCCCACCTGGCGGGGCGGATTTCCTCCAGGGCCCTCAACGTTCCCGTTGACGACGGATCGACCGTCGACGCGACGATCCGCCTCCGGGCCGAAACCACCGAGAGCGAGGTGAACGAGGCGATGCGGGAGGCATGCCGCACCGGCTATCCGGGTGTTTTCGGCTTCACCGACGACCCGATCGTCTCGAGCGACGTGCGCGGGTCGACCTTCTCGGGGATATTCGACAGTCTCTCGACGATGGTGATCGGAGGCAATCTGGTGAAGACGATCGTCTGGTTCGACACCGGATGGGGCTACGCGGCCCGCATCGTCGAGCTGCTCCGCCGTTACCACTCCGAAGGAGCATGACATGACCACGAAGGTCGCCATCAACGGCTTCGGACGGATCGGGAGAGCGGTCCTGAGGATCATCCTCGACCGCCCCTCCTCCCCCATCGAAGTGGTAGCGATCAACGATCTGGCCGACCACGAGGTCCTCGCCTACCTGCTCCGGCGCGACTCGGTGATGGGCACCCTGGAACAGAGGGTGACGGTGCGGGACGGGAGGATGACCGTAGGCGGTCACCATATCCGGATGGTGCGCGAGTCCTCGCCGGCTGCCCTGCCCTGGCGCGAGCTCGACGTGGACGTCGTGATCGAATCCACGGGGGCCTTCCGTACCCGAGACCTGCTGGAACAGCACTTGGAGGCCGGTGCCGGAAGGGTCCTGCTCACGGTGCCCGCCAAGGACGGCATCGACTCCACCGTCGTGCTCGGGGTCAACGAGGGCGATCTCGAGGCTACGGACCGGATCATCTCCAACGCCTCCTGCACCACCAACTGCCTGGCCCCGGTCGCCAAGGTGCTCGACGACTCGTTCGGCATCGTTCGGGGCGTCATGACCACCGTCCACGCCTACACGAACGACCAGCGGCTGGCCGACGTGCCCCACAAGGACCTCCGCCGTTCGAGAGCGGCGACCGAGAACATAATCCCGACCTCGACCGGCGCCGCCCGGGCGGTCGGGACGGTGCTGCCGGCTCTCTCCGGAAGGCTGGACGGGATGGCCATGCGGGTACCCGTACCCGACGGATCCCTGGTGGAACTGGTGGCCGAGCTGTCAACCGACGTGGACGCCGGAGCCGTGAACGGAGCGCTGCGACGCGCCGCCCGTGGGTCGATGAGAAACGTCTTGCAGTACTCGGAGGAACCGCTGGTGTCATCCGACATAATCGGGAACGATCATTCCAGCATCTTCGACGCCGGGGGAACCGAGGTGTTGGGTAAGCGGCTGGTCAAGGTCGTGTCCTGGTACGACAACGAGTGGGGATACTCCAGCCGCGTGGTGGACCTGATCGAGCTCCTGGGGTCGATGCCCACGCCGGCCTCTGAGGAAGCGTCATAGCCGGCATGACGACGCGTCCCAACATCCTGCTGGTCATGGCCGACCAGCTGGCGCCCCACTTCACCGGCGCCTACGAACATCCGCTGGTCCGTACACCGGCCATGGACAGCCTGGTCGAGCGGGGCGCCCGCTTCGACGGCGCCTACTGCCCGTCGCCGCTGTGCGCACCCTCCCGGTTCGCGATGATGGCGGGACAACCCGTGTCGGCCATCGGCGCCTGGGACAACGGCGCCGAGCTGCCTGCGTCGATACCGACCCTCGCCCACTACCTCCGGCTGTCCGGATACCGCACCACGCTTTCGGGGAAGATGCACTTCGTCGGCCCGGACCAGCTGCACGGGTTCGAGCGCCGCCTGACCACCGACATCTACCCTGCGGACTTCGCCTGGACACCCGAATGGGAGTCGTCCAGCGACCGGATAGACAAGTGGTTCCACGGGATGGACAGCCTGGCGGAGGCCGGCCGGGCATCGGCGACCTACCAGATCGACTATGACGAGGAGGTGGGTTTCGCCGCCGTCAGGCACCTCTACGACATGGCCCGCGACGCGGACGACCGGCCCTTCTTCCTGGTCGCCTCCTTCATCCATCCCCACGATCCCTACGTGGCCCGCCCCGAATGGTGGGACCTCTACGACCACGACGACATAGACCTGCCCGACGTGCCCCCGCGCGACTCCCTCGATCCCCACACCCGGCGCATCCGCCGGGGCGTCCAGGCCGAGAGCATCGGCTACGACGAGGCCGGATGCCGCAACGCCCGGCACGCCTACTATGCCAACACCACCTATTTCGACTCATGGGTGGGCGCCCTCCTCCGCACACTCACCGAGACGGGACAGCTCGACAACACGGTGGTCATCGTGACCAGCGACCACGGCGACATGCTGGGCGACCGTGGCACGTGGTTCAAGATGTCGTTCTTCGAGCGCTCGGCGAGGGTGCCGCTCATCATGGCCGGACCCGACATCACCAACGGCACGGTCCCCAACGCCTGCTCTCTGCTGGATCTGCTCCCCACGCTGCTCGATGTCGGAGCCGGCGGCGGATCCTGGCCCGAGTTGGCCGGAGCACCGGCCGGGCGCAGCCTGTGGGAGAGCGCCGCCGGAGGACTGGATCCGGTCGACGAGACCACGTGCGAGTACATGGCCGAGATGACGACCCATCCGATGTTCATGATCCGCCGCGGGCGCCACAAGTACATCCACTGCGACACCGACCCTCCACTCCTCTACGACTTGGAGGCCGACCCGCTGGAGCGGGCGAACCTGGCCGGGAACCCTGACCATGCCGAGCTGTCCGCAGCCTTCGCCGCCGAGGTGGGAGAACGATGGGACAGCGACGCCATCCGGGAGCGGGTGCTGGCCTCGCAACGCACGCGGCACCTGCTGCACGCGGCGATGGCGACGGGCGACCCGGTCTCCTGGGACTACGCACCGGTGAGGGACGCGGCCAACGAGTACGTCCGCAACCATATGGACTGGAACGTGGTGGGCCCCCGCTACCACCTCCCGGCGCGCGACTGAGGCCTCCGACACCCAAGAAGTGGCCAGTGGCCAGTGATCGGTGGCCGGCGGTAGAGGACAGGCCTGCGATGGCCGACGGGCCGGGGTACCGTCTGCGAGCAGGCGCCTAGGAGCGCCGGACAGCGCACCCACCAACCCGGAGCGGATATGGCAGAACTCCCGTCCTCCGCCGCGGTGGTGGTCATCGGTGGCGGCATCATGGGCACGTCCGCCGCCTACCACCTGGCTGCCGCAGGGGTGGACGTAGCGGTGCTGGAACGGGACACCATCGGCTCCGGCGCAACAGGCAAGTCCGCCGGCGGCTTCCGGGCGCAGTTCTCGGACGAATTGAACGTCCGCATGGCCGTCGAGAACATCCGCCGGCTCGAGAGGTTCGAAGCGGAGTTCGCTACCGGCATCGATCTCACGCAGCACGGCTACCTGTTCCTGCTGCGCGGATCCGAGGTGGACACCTTCCGCCGTGCGGTGGGCATGCAGAGGTCGCTCGGCGTTCCGTCGGAACTGATCACCGCCGAGGCTGCACTCGACATGGTGCCGGGAATCCGCATCCACGACGTGGCGGCGGCCACCTTCTGCGCGTGGGACGGATCCTGCACGCCGGAGTCGGTGGCGCTCGGCTACGCACGGGCTGCCTCCTGCCACGGCGCTGCCATCGTCCAGGGTTGCGAGGTGACCGCAATCGCCGTGTCGAACGGGCGGATACGGGGGGTGAACACCTCGAACGGGTTCGTCTCGAGCCCCGAGGTTGTGCTGACCGCAGGAGTGTGGAGCCCCCGGCTTGCGGCCCCGCTAGGCGTCCGCATGCCGGTGCGGGCGGTCCAGCGCCACATCTGGCTGACCAGGGGCTCAGACCCCTTCCCGCGCCGGTTGCCCCTGGTGATCGACTTTGCCACCGGCTTCTACTTCCACCGGGAGGCGAAGGGCCTGGCGATGGGCGGAAGGGAACAGACGATCGAGGATCTAGCACCGGCCGTCATCAACCGGGCGCCGGCCCTGATCGAGATGGAGGTGACCCACAGTTGGTGGGGGTACTACGCCGTAACCCCCGACAACAACGCCATCATCGGCACGGCTCCGGGGATAGAGCGGCTACGTTACGCCACCGGTTTCAGCGGGCACGGATTCCAGCAGGGACCGGTGGTGGGAGAACACCTTGCGGAGTTGGTCCTCGGTTCGGAGCCGACTTTCGACCTGTCTCCCTTCGCCATGGACCGCTTCGAGACCGGGTCGGTCCTGCCTGAGACCGCGGTCATCTGATGGGACACGTGGCTCTGAAACCCCCCACGGATGGAGCCGGCGCCTCCGGACTCCCGGATGAACCTCCGACCGCCGAGGGTACGCACTCCCCCTTATGAGCAACACGCATCCACGGATCTCCTGAACCGGTCGAACGAACGACTGGATCCGGTCGGTGCTTGTCCTGACTCGATAGCGCGCGCCACGAGCCTCGCTATTTCAGGTGAATCGGCTTCGGAGTAAGCCTTCTTGCGGCCGTCACGCGATGTCCGTCGGATCAACTCTTCCTTGGGATCGGATATCCTGTCCACATCTCGCTGCGAGACAGGAAGTGTTCCTGACCAAGCAGTCCTGAAGCCCTCGGTCGCATGCGGGTACATAAGCCACCACGACTCGATCTCTTGAACCGGAACCGCGACGTGTCCGTTCTCGATTCCAGCGTTGCGCATTGATGCTTCGGTACGCGCTGCGATCCTTCCGTTGGGATCGGGTCCATCAGAGTCACGATGAACGAATACACAGGCAACGGGGCGACGCATGGAAACCTGTCGGACCACCCGACTCACCTCATCCATCCATTTCATCACCGGCCGCGGCCCTGCAGACTTCTGCAAAGAGGGTGGTCGCAGTTGCTCGTTGACGCGATTCTTGAGCGAGGGGCATAACACTTCGATCAGATACCTGACGGCTCTAGCATCGTTGACACTTTCTGCGAACACCAGAACAACAGATTGATAGCGCTGATTAGGCCGGTGCCTCGTGCGCACCATCACGATGAGCCGCGAGGCACTCCGTCCAACGCTCCGGAAAACCAGAGTTCGCCCGGCCTCAAACCGCCGCTGCGACGTTCGATCCTAAGTACTTCTTCGCTTTCGATGCAAGGAATCATGGATGCGCCGGTGTTCGGATCGCGGTCGCAGACGATCAACTCCGAAGGCTTGAGCCGGTTTACGAGAGTAGGAGCGTGGGTCGTGATCAGGATCTGTGATCTTGTCGAGGCAGCGCGCAAGCGGTCCACGAGAATGTCGATTGCCCAAGGATGCAAGCCGTGGTCCACCTCTTCAATCCCGGTAAAGGGTGGCGGGTCAGATTCGTGTAGGGCTGCGAGCAGCGCCAGCATTCTTACTGTACCGAACGATGCCTCCTGCATATACACCGGCATCCTCACGCCTTGCTCGCGCAGTGTCACAGCCACTGCCTTACCGGGCCCGCCGATTGGCTCAAAGCCGATGGAGTCGAGACCGGGTAGGCAGGAACGCATGTCTGACATCAAGCTTTCGAACGACCCGGGTTCCGTAGTTGACAGATCGTGCAAGGCAGCGGCAAGGTTTCCCGCATCATCAGCCAAGCGACTCGGGACCATCCGGGATGGCAGGCGCGCCGCAACCATGTCGGGTTCCAGCACACGGATCGAGGACAGGAAGTCAGCGAGCCTGCGTATCCCTGCCCCCCCTTGGTCATCGGCGAGCCGTGGCAGGGTGGCTAAGGCGGTTGTCTGACCAGTTGCCAGTTGCCAGCTATCGTCAGCTCCGATCACCGCCTGGGTTCCGCTCACCCGGATTTCTTTCCGACGCCCTCTTCCGGGTGTTCGCTTGAAGGTAAACGACTCGTAACGTGACAGAATCTCGGAGGCTGTTTGGCTAAATCTCAGTTCGTACACATCCAGCGCGTTCGGGCTTGCGTATTCGGTGAGCAGACCTGAGACTCGCAGCTTGACTGTTCGTGCCCTGGTCTCGCCTTGGCGTTTTATGAACGCAAACCCATCCCATTCGTCGACTGCCTTCGCCAAGTCGAAGCGAACCGTCGACGCGAGGAACCTGAGCACGTTGAGCACGTTGGTCTTCCCGGCACCATTGGGACCCACCAGCACTGTCAAGGGACGGAGCGGAATATCTACGTTCGCCAGCGAGCGGAACTCGGTGGCCTGCAGTCGGGTGAGGCGTGGCCGAAGCATCAAGCACTTCCTTTCGCCGAGACCTCGGTCAGTCTACTTCTGAGGAGGACATGGCCGGTGGTTGGCACCTACGGATGTCGCGGATGCGCTTGCGCCCTCAGACGAAGCCTTGGAGACAGCAGGATCCAAGAAACCCTCCTCTGCGTACATCCAACACAGCTCATGCCGACGTCAACCGCTCAGGCCGACTTCTCACCATTGGGTAGTGGAATCAGTGGCCACCGGCGGCGGGGAGGAAGAGGCCGGCGCCAAGGGGGTCCTCTGTGTCCAGGACCAGCTCGTTGAAGCCGGTCAGGTAGGCGGATCCGGTGATGGTGGGGATGATCGCTCGGCGTCCGGCGACCTCGGTCTCGGCCTCGATGGTGCCGGTGAACATGGTGTTGAGGACGCTCTCGTGAACGAAGGTGTCCCCCACCCCCATCTCGCCTCTCTCGAAGTGCCAGGCCATGCGGGCGCAGCACCCGGTCCCGCAGGGGGAGCGGTCGAAGCCGAGGCCGGTGGAGGTGGCCAGATTCTGCCCGTCCGCTCCCGGGCTCGAGGGCGGGCCGACATAGAGGAGCTGATCGACCCTCCCCGGCGTTCCCGGCGGCAGGTCTGATCGCTCGCGGAGCGTCCGGTTGACCTCCAACCGGATCCGATGGCTGAGCGCCACGAGGCCGGGAACCGACTCCACCGCGATCGGCACGCCGGTCCGCTCCACCCGCACCAGGGCGAACCATATCCCGCCGAATCCGATGTCCACCTCGAAGTTACGGCCGCCGACCTCCACCTCCAGCCCGGTGACCGCCACCCAGGACGGCACTCCCCGGAACCGCACCGAGCGAACCTTTCCCCCGTCCATCCGCGCCTCGGCCCTGACCAGGCCGCTCAAGGTCTCCACCACCACTCCGGTCACGGGTTCCCGAGCCGGGAGCCGCTCCGTCTCCAGGAGGGTGGTTACCGTGCCGATCAGGGCGTGCCCGCACATGGTGAGCGATCCGAGGGCGGAAAGGATCAGGACGGAGAGATCGGCGCCGGGATGGAGCGGCGCCAGAGGCAGGACAGCATGCCAGGGCGCATGGCCCCGCGGCTCCCCGACCAGGAGGCTGATGAGGTCGGCGTGGTTGGCGAGGAGATCCGCCTCCTTCTCCGCCAGGGAGCGGCCCGCCAGTTCCGAGAATCCTCCTGCCACCACCCTGGTGGGCTCCCCGGCCGTGTGGGAGTCGATCACGCGCACGCGGCGGGCGAACGTCATCCGGCGGGATCGTGATCGAGGTCGCGCATGCTAGATTTTCGGGGCTCCCTACCGGCTACTCGCTCAAAGGAAACTACACCATGGGAAAGATCACCTACGCCACGATGTCGGCGGACGATCCGGCGCTGCATCAGGCCTACGAGGAGGGTCTCGCCGCCGCCACCGACCAGATCGGGCAGACCCATCCCCTCCTGATCAACGGTGAGAAGCGGTACACCGCCGAAACCTACACGGAACGTTCTCCGATCGACTCCGAGCTGGTGGTGGGTATCTATTCCCAGGCTTCCGACGACGATGTGGACGATGCCGTGGCGGCGGCCCGCGCCTTCCAGCCCGAGTGGGAGGCGACGCCCTGGCAGGACCGGGTGGCCATCATCCGGCGGGCGGCCGACATCATGGAGGAGGAGACCCCGATCCTGGCCGGCTTCCTGAGCCTGGAGATCGGGAAGAACCGGCTTGAGGCGCTGGGGGACGTCTCCGAGGCGTTCGCCTTCGCCAACTACTACTGCGACCGCCTGGACGAAGCCGGGGGGATGGAAACGGCCATGGGCGAGTACGGGGTGGGAGACACCAACCATTCGGTACTCCGCCCCTGGGGGGTGTGGGCGGTCATCTCGCCCTTCAACTTCCCGATGGCGCTGGTGGCCAGCCCCACATCGGCGGCGCTCCTGACCGGCAACACCGTGGTCCTCAAGCCGTCCAACACCGGCGCCCTGGGATCGCTGCTGCTGGCCGACATCTACTTCCGGGCCGGACTGCCCGCGGGGGCCCTGCAGGTGGTGACCGGAGGCGACGAGGCGGGAGACCGGCTCGCCCATCACGACCACGTGGACGGGGTCACCTTCACCGGCTCCTACGACGTCGGCATGTACCTCTACCGCACGGTGGCGGCCGGCCGCCCCAAGCCGGTGGTCTGCGAGATGGGCGGGAAGAACCCGGCGGTGGTCACGGCTACCGCCGATCTCGATCTGGCCGCCGAGGGGGTGATGAGGGCCGCTTTCGGTCTGTCGGGGCAGAAGTGCTCGGCCAACTCCCGCGTCTACGTGGAGAGGCCCGCCTACCAGGAGTTCGTCAACCTGCTCGCCGGGAAGACGGGAGAGCTCGGTGTCGGCGACCCGCGCACCCGCGACACCTTCGTGGGACCCGTCATCGACCAGGACGCTGTCGACCGCTTCCGGTCCGCGGTCGAAGCCGTGAAGGAAGCCGGGGGCGAGGTCATTTCCGGGGGCGAGGTCGTCACGGACGGTGACCTGGAGCGGGGCAACTTCGTCCAGCCCACCGTCGTGACCGCGCCGGAGGAGACCTGGATCTGGGAAAATGAGCTGTTCGTTCCCTTCGTGGCGGTGACTCCGGTGGACTCCCTGGACGAGGCGATCGACAAGGCCAACGACACCGTCTTCGGCCTCACCGCCGGGGTCTTCGCCGGCACCGACGGGGAGGTCGACCGGTTCTTCGAGCGCATCCAGGCCGGGGTGGTCTACGCCAACCGCCGGGCCGGGTCCACCACCGGGGCGTGGCCGGACATCCAGCCCTTCGGCGGCTGGAAGGGTTCGGGCACCTCGGGCGCGGGCAGCGGCGGCCCCTGGTATATGCGCTCCTACGTGCGGGAGCAAGCCCGGACCGTGATCCGCGAGTAGTCGTTGTTGCTAGTTGTTAGTTGTACAACACTGACAGCTAGCCACGCCGACTACCGACTAGGAGCTTATCGTCTAGGGCTTGGGTCGTAGCTCGAAGAGCATCGAGACCCGGGACGTGACGACTTCGCTGCCTCCGAACACGGGTGTGGGAACGGATGCCGACTCCGCAGCCGCGGAATCGTCCGCCGAAAACCTCTCTACGGCGTACGGATCGAATCCGGTGCTCGGGGTGATCCTGACGATCCGCACGATCTCGTACCCCATGTGTGCGGCGATGGCCTGAGCGGTCGCCTGGGCGTCGTCGATGGCATCGAGTAGGGCGAGGCGCTCGAACTCGGCGCGGCGCGAAACGGTGAAGTCCAGCCCGTCGAAGCGGACGTTGTCTCCCCCGCTCGTGATGACCATGTCGACCAGCCCGCCGGCGAACCCCGTGCCGCGGATGGCGATCGACAGCCGGTTCTCGTAGCGGAAGCCGCGGGAGACCCGGCCCTGCTCGGTCCAATCGAACTCCTCCTCGATACGGATGCCCACGGTCTGCAATCCGCTCGGGGAGATACAGGTCGGAGGCGCCGTGTGATCCGCTGTCTCAGGCTCCGTCTCCGTACAGTTTTTCGCGACCTCGCCGGCTATAGCCTGGACCGACTTGTTCCCGTCGGACACCGCGGTGATGAGCGAGTCACGCAGCACGCTCACCGTGAACCGGCCGATGGCGCCGTCGTAACTGACGCTGCGCGTGCCGACACCCTCCACCGCCAACTCGGTCAGCTTCACCTGCTCCGATTCGACCTCTCCGGGCATGGTCGAACCGCTCCCGTCCCCGTCTTGCGCTCGGGCCGAAGGCAGGAGCGCGGCCGCGCTAAGCACTGCGGCCACGAAGAGCGCCACCAGCACCACCCTGACCGCCCGGGGCGCGCCCGGAACCCGTATTGCTTCCCTCATGCTGATCCTCCAGATTATTGCCGGCCGGCGCTCGACTACGTCGATGCCCGTTCCCAGTCCTCGAAACCTAGCCGGGTGGCCATCCATTGCCGGGTAACCTGGAACGGCACTGACCCCCAGGTATCCGGAGCAGACTTGCGGCTGATTCCTTCGGCCATGGCCATGGCGCTGGTCGCCGTCGCGGTCATGTCGTGCGGTGGCGACGCCGCCGGTCCCACCACCACTCCGGCATCCACGGATGCAGGCACCGCCACCCCCGCTCCAGACAGCCCAACCACCACCATGAGGGATGCGGCGGCGACCGTAGCCAGCACCTCCGGGACACCCGATGCCACCTCTGGAACGACCGAGCCGGAGGCAACATCCACCACCTCGGCGACTACCCCATCCGCCACGACCGCTGCCACCACCGAAGAAACGGCTGCCACCACCGAGCCCTCCACCACCACGACCGCGGCAGCCGAGACCACAACCACCACGGAGCCGCTGGTCACAACTACAGACGTACCGGCAACGACCACCACGGAGCCGCTGGTCACAACCACGGAGGTAGCGGTAACGACGACCACCGGGGCGCCGACCGCCGTGGAGATCTCCGATGACGTGCCGGACATCGAGATGTTCGACGCTGCAACCGGAGCGCTGGTCAGCCTGCGATCGGTGGTCAAGGGCGACAAACCCTTGATGTTCTGGTTCTGGTCCCCCTTCTGAGAGACGTGCCGGGCAGAAGCACCGGGCATCGAGCGGTTCGCTCGGCAGAACTCCAACCGCCTCACCGTCGTCGGCGTCGGCGGGGTCGGCACCCTCGAGATCGCGCAGGAATTCGTGGCCACCAAGGGTGTCACCTTCACGGCGCTCTGGAGCGAGTCGCGCGACGCCTGGGAGCACTACGGAATGAACAGCACATCCGACTTCATGCTCCTCGACCGCTTCGGCAACCGCCTCACCGAAGCCGCCCCCTACGACGAGACCCTCGTAGAGCAGCTTCTGGAAGAACTCTTCTGAATCGCTGCGGTGATCAGGCAGACCGGCACCCCCGGCATGGAGGCCCGGTCCCATCGGCATCCGCGGGACAGGGCTGATCGAGCGAGTTAGCGCACGTCGTCTTGGTATTCGCAGCGAGATGGGATTGCCGCAAGAGCTTCCGCGAACTGCGGGACACTCGTTGACATGGTCTCCCAAAGCAGGTCGTGGTCGATATCGCCGTAGTCGTGTGCGATGATGTTGCGCAGGGCCCTGGCTTGGCGGAAGGGCAGGTCGGATCGACGGGTTCGCAGCTCATCGGATAGGTTGGCGACTGCTTCGCCAATGATCTCTACTTGCCGCTCAGCCGCGCTGCGGACCAGCCAGTTCGCGTCGTAGTTCGCACGACCCGCTTCGACTATCTCCGCGAGGCGGTCGGCGGCGGCCAGGATGTCGTCGATGAACCTTCGTCGCGGGTCACAGAGCAATCGCCTCGTCGACCATGCTGCGGTGCTTTTCGTTGAGGCTGCCGACTGAGATTACGTCCACGTCGCGTCCGAGCAGGTCTTGGAGGGCGAGCTTCAGTCCGGCCAGGTCGAAAAGGGAGGCACCTTTGGCGAATCGAGCGAGGAAGTCGTAGTCGCTGCCGCTGGTGTCGTCGCCGCGAGCTACCGAGCCGATCAACGCTATGGAGACGGCCTTGTGGTGGGACGCAGCACGCCGGATGGCGTCACGGTGCTCGATGAGCACTTCGTCGCGACGGTGGCTCATAGTGCAACCCTACGCGTCGGGTACACGCCTCGCAATCCCCGTCGGGTGTCCTTCCATCGGCAACTGTAAAGGATCAGAACACCACCGGTGACGCCTGGTGCCTCAGGCTGGGCTGTCATTGGCCGAAACCGGCTAGATCTGGTCCAGGCTCCTCTTCACGAAGGTCCGGTCGAGGGCGAAGGGTGAGTCCTCCAGCCGCCCGGTGATCAGGTCGGCCAGGATGCGACCCCCCGCCGGGGAGCACATGATGCCGTGGCCCGAGTACCCGCTGTTGACCCACAATCCGTCGATGGATGCCTGCCCGATCAGAGGGCGGTGGTCGGTATTCATCACGTACTGCCCGGAGTGGACCATCCAGGAAAGCTCACCCGCCTCCCAGGCCTCGCCCCAGAAGGGACTGATCCGGGCGGCGGCCTCCGGGCTGGAGGGATCCAGCACCCGGAAGGCCATGCCCGAGCTGGGAGGGACGTCCTCTACGGGCGCCTTCCCCGGCCCTCGGGGCGCGGCGTCGAGCAGCGCGGCACCCGCAAGAGCGGGACGCCAATGCGTGCCCGTGTCGTCATCGATGGTCATGGGAGCGTCAGGCGGGACCCGCGCCAGATCGGGCACCACCACCTTGTGGCGCGGCTTGACCTCCAGCGGCAATTCCACCCCGAGGAGAGCGGCCAGCGCGCCGGTGAAGGGTCCGGCGGCTATCACCACCTGTTCGGCCCGGATGTGGCCCCTGTTCGTGCCGACGTCGAAGCCGCCCGAGGGGAGTTCGCGGAGTGACACCACCCGGCACGAAACGTGGAGAGGGGCGCCCGACGCCCGTAGCAGCCCCAGGGTCAGAGCCCTGGGGTCGGCGAAGCCGTCGTCCGATCGATAGCGCGCGCTGACCACCTCACGGCTCAGATATGAAAACCTGCGCCTGGCCTCATCCCCGGTCAGGAGCTCGATGTCGGTCTGCCCCCAGGAGTGCTGGCGAGCCACCAGCCGCCGCTGCTCCACGGCCTTGTCCTCGGACGTGGTCGCCCACAGGTACCCCGGCTGCGTGACCGCCAGCGGCGCCGCGTCCTGCCCGGTGACCGCGGCGAAGTTCAGGATCAGGTCGACCGTCTCCCGCACCAACTCGGTCTCCTCCCGGTTGTCGAACTGCAGCCGGAAGGCCCCGGTGGAGGCCGGCGTGGTGAGCGAAGCAGGAACTGGCCGGGCTTCCAGCACCACCGGCGACAGCCCGGCCCGGGCGGCCCAGAACGCCGTGGAAGCGCCCACTATCCCGGCGCCGATGATCACTAACTCCGCACCGGCGGGAAGGCCCCGTTCAACCTTGGCCAACATGCCACAAAGCTAGTTCAGTAGCAGCCCACGCCACAAAGGGGACATGAGAACGCGAAGGCTGCTCCTCCGGGTGGAAGTCCGGAACGCCCCTAACCCCGGCCATTCATGGAGGCGGGTTAGGAAAGGTGAAGGCGTGGACCTTCGGGTCGCCTGACCCGGGCCTACAGCCATTTAACAGCCACGCCTTCATCCAGAGGGTCATTCACCTCCAAGGCGAGGGGTGGCCGCTCCGCAAAGATGGGGTTGACGTGGCCTGATGCGGATCGGTGTGCCGGGGACATGAATAATCAGGATTAAAGGATGCTGTGGTCCCCGCAGCGTTCCCGTTTCACATGCCGCAACCCGCTCACCTGTGAAGCCCCGACAAAGAACGTCGCCCGACCGTCAGGCGCCCATGTCATCTCGTACAGGCCCGGGTGCGCCTGTACGCCTTTCACACGGAGTCCTGGCCGGAACCAGCTCCCTGCGCCTGCCTCCATCGCCCGTAGGTCATCGATGAGCCGTCGGAGCGCGTTGAGGAAGCGGCTCCGCTGCCCGGGCGTGAGGCGCCGAACGTCGTTCAGGAACGCGGCAGACTCTTCATGGGTAGGCATCCGTGAGATGGATTAGCCGTCGTCCCGCTCGTAAGGCTGCGATTCGAGACACGCGAGAAACTCCTCGCTGCTCGCGTGGAAATGTGTTCGACCGGCCGCGAAATCGCCGGTCCTGTCGGGATTCGTTCCGACGGATGTATCCAGATCAGCCAGTGTCAACTTCTCGGCGTCGGTTTCGGTAGTCGGAGCAGAAGCCACAGCTCTCCCTCGCTCATGTATCTCTTTAACCATCAGTATACAACGTTTCATTGTAATTGAATAGCCCATCAACGCAGAGAGTGGTTGCTATTCTCGAAATCCCAACCATGCCGCCGCCGCTTCCCCGTTCCGGACTCCTTCCAGCGTAGTACTACCGGGGGTAGTCCAAGATGCCAGACCAGTCGGCTGGCGGGTGGGTGGAAGCTCGGTCAGTCGGTTGCCGGTTTGCGGGCGTGGATGAAGTACATCGGCGTGAAGATGCCGAGCCGGCCCGCCTCGCCATCGCCTTCGCTCTTCCATCTGAGCGATGCAGCCGCATCACGTTTCCCTCGTCGATCGCCACGGGTAGGGTTACCCGGTCCCTTTCCGCCATGACAGAACAGTTGAGGAGTCCGCAGTGACCGATTTCCCGTGCCCCGCGGCGGACGGTTCGAGTCCCGTCCAGCGCCAGTTCCCGAAGCCACCCCCGATGTGCATCGATCCCGCCAAGAGCTACACCGCGGTGATGGACACTTCGATGGGGTCGATCACCATCGACCTCGATGCCGCCGCAGCTCCCCGTACCGTGAACAACTTCGTGGTGCTGGCCCGCTACCACTACTACGAGAACGTGATCTTCCACCGCATCATCAAGGGTTTCGTCTGCCAGGGCGGTGACCCCACCGGCACGGGCCGGGGCGGCCCGGGCTACCGCTTCGCCGACGAACTGCCCCAGCCGGGCGGCTACGAGCTGGGTTCGCTGGCCATGGCCAACTCGGGGCCCGACACCAACGGTAGCCAGTTCTTCATCATCAGCGGCTCCGACGGCACCCGCCTGCCGCCCTTGTACTCGCTGTTCGGCAAGGTGGTCGAGGGACTGGACGTGGTGGACGCCATGCAGAAGGTCCGGACCGGCCGCAACGACCGCCCGCTCACCGACGTCACGATCAACTCGGTAACGATCACAGAGTCCGAATGACCTGAACAACCTGGACCTGTTGACCGACTCGGAGGTTCTTAGTCCCAGCGTCGTTATTCCTGCGGCGAGAAGCAGGAATCTGGGGATCTTCAGCAGGCGGAGGTGTCGCCATACCGCAGTAGCGGTGAGGACTAGGGTCAAGGCAGGATGCTGTGGTCACCGCATCGGTGCCACACAATATGCCGTGCCCCGCTGCTGAGCGATTCGCCCCACGAAAACGTTGCTCGCCCGTCGGGCGCCCACGTCATGCCACGGACCGTCGTGACTTGAGGCAGGCCAGAAACTCCTCGTCGGTCGCGTGGAAGTGGCCTTGACCATCCTCGGAGCCCCTGGCCGGGTCCTGGTACTTGCCCGTGTCGGAGTCGATGTCAGCAAGTGTCAACGTTAGTTCTTCTTCGATGCGGATGCCACGGGTAGACCTCATAGTCGCCTTCTTTCGATGTCTAGTGTAGTCTGGGATAGTTTACCACTAGATACAGAAGTTTGCCTAGGGGTGTATGGAAATAGAAGGATTACCCTCGGCCCGCTGACCGACACGACGATCCTCTCGATAACGATCATAAAGTCCGGATGAACTGAACGGCCCCGGGGCGCTCAGGCCCCGAGCGCGGCTTGGTCTTGGTCTGCCGACCATAGAGGTTCCACCTCGATGTGCTCCGCCTGGACCATGGCCTGAGCCAGGTCGTAGGCCGCCTGGTGCCGGTACCAGGTACCGGCACCCCCGCCGAATGCCTTGTCGAGCCGGATTGCCATCACCGGCGAGATTCCCGAGCGACCATTGACGAGGTCCGATAGCTGCTTGCGGCTGACACCCAGTCGCTTCGCCGCTTCCGTGATGCTCAGTCCCAGCGGCTCCAGGCAGTCGCGCCGGACGGAGAGTGCAGGATGAGGGGGATTCATCATTGGCATATGCCATCCTCCTTCAGTGGTAATCGATGCTATGGGGTGTCGAGCCATGACTTGAGATACTGCCCGGTGTAGCTCTTGTCGCGCGTGGCGATTGTCTCCGGGGTGCCCGTCACCCGAGATCTGGTCTTCGTCCTTGTCCACGTGGAGTTGTTCGAGCTTGCGGGCCACCCCATCGAAGGTGCGTTGGTAGGTCTTTCCGTGGTCCTCGTAGCTGATCGGGAGCTTGTCCGCCCACAGCAGCCGGTCCATCTCACGGTCGCTGAACTCCGAGAGCGGCTTGTCGGCCGGAAGGACGCCGGACCACAGGATCTGGCGGTAGTACCACTTACCGATGTCGTAGTCGGGATGCTGGATGGCGCCGTCCCGTATCGTCTTGGTCCGATCGAGCAGCTTGTGGAGATCGACGGTGATGCGCTTTCCCAGCCCCTTGCAGCCCGGGCACATCCCGTCCGGGTGATTGAAGGAGAACAGGTGACTCCAGCCCAAGAAGGGCGAGGCCGCTCGGCTGTAGAGCATCCGCAGGTAGGTGTAGATCTCGGTTGCCGTACCGACAGTCGACCGGGACGAGGCACCGAGGCGCTTCTGGTCGATCACGATGCAGGGGCTGATGTTACGGATCTCGTCCACGGGTGGGCGGGTCAACTTGGGCAGGCGACGCCGGGCATAGGTACTGAACGTCTCGATCAGTTGCCGCTGGGCCTCGGTGTAGATGGTGTCGAACGCCAACGACGACTTCCCCGAGCCGCTCACACCCGTGAACACCACCAGCCGATGTCTGGGCACATCTATACATCTATATCCACGTCCTTCAGGTTGTGCGTGCGTGCACCCCGGACGTCGATAGTCCGGCTCACAGGCGTGGCTCCTCGATACCGCCTTCAGCGGTCGATCCGGAAATGCGATCCAGGGCCCGCACCAGGAAGGAGGCCATCTCCGCCCGGGTCACAGGCCGGTCCGGGCAGAACCGCGGCGGATCGGTGTCGCACCCCTTGGTGATGCCGGCCGCGGCCAGGGCATCGATATCGGCCTCGTGGGTGCCCCCGGTATCGGCGAACCCGGCCGGCTCGGTAAGTTCCAGATCGAAAGCCCTCACCAGGAAGCTGGCCATCTGGGCCCGGCTCACAGCCTGACCCGGGCAGAACCGCGGCGGATCGGAGCCGCATCCCTTGGTCACCTCGAGATGGGCGAGACGCTCCACATACTTCGCCCACCATTCACCGGGATCGACATCGTCGAACCGCGTCCCGGCATCGGGAGGCTCAACACCCTGGTCGAGCACCCGGACCATCCACACCGCCATGATCCAGCGCGGGAGTGGTTGATCGGGGCAGAAGAGCCCCTCGCCGCACACGGTGTCCTCCAGGACACCCGCCGCGGCCAACCAGTCGATCGAGGCTTCGTGGACCTTGCCATCATCGTCTTCGAAGGCGCCGGATCCGGACGGTTCTCCAGGTTCCTCCCCGTTGTTGCCGTCGCCGGGGGCAGGGTTTTCCGGGTCGTCGGCCGGTGGAGGGGCCACACCGTCGATGGCCGTGATGTTGGAGGACTTCAAGCCCAGGGCGGTCCGGAACGCGGCCCCGGCGACGGTCACCGAAACGGGTTCGCCGCCGCGGACACCCCGGAACAGGACCCGCGCAGGGGATGACAGGGACTCCCTGTCGACCAGGACCGCTTCGGTCACGTCCTCCCAACCCAGCCATGTCGCCAGATCCGATGCGCTCACGCGTTTCTCCCAGGAGGCGTTCGGGTTGCCCACCGCCGGGTCCACGTCCCACGGGTCCCAGACCGGAGTGAGGTAGGGCCACTCCGTTCCCCGTGTGTTGCCGTCCCGCTCGGTGAAGAACCCGTACACGTTGGTGCGGGTGATCCCGCCGGAGGAGGCGGAGAAGAACGTCTGCACGATCCCCGCCTTCGTGTACTTCTCCCAGTCGTCCCCGAAGTAGGTAAGGACCCGATCCCTTGTGGCCTCCACGCCGTCGAGCCAGGGCTGCCCGTTGGACCGGGTCTCCTTGGCCCAGCCTATGTAGTTGATGTCCCTCCAGCTGTCGTAGAGGTGGCACCAGCAACTGTCCTTTCGAGCGTCACTGATTCCAGGATCCTCGTCAGGATTGGCGGGACGCGGCCTGGTCTCCCACAGAAAGAACTTGTATGCCGCGTAGGAGCGGGACGTGACGGCCTGGGCCTCGTTCACCCCCGGCGCCGCCCAGTGGTCCAGCACCTCGGCAACCCCTCTGAGGTAGTCCTCGAGCCCGATCGCCAGGACCACGTGGAACCCCACCTCCGCCGGGTCGTCCCGTATCTTCAGTTCCCCGTGGTGGTACTCGCAGATCTCGATGGACCGGGATGCGCACAGTTTGGCTCTGCTCTCACCGTGGCGGAGCCGGACCCCGTCCGCCTCGGGCCACGAGATGGACGCTCGGCAGCTACCGGCCGTTCCCTTGAGCACGCCACCTTGGTAGAAGCCGCACTCGCCGCGGGCGATGCGGCGGAACTCCCACCGCTCTCCCGCCTGGGGATGCTGCGGCTTCGGGCACGGACCCTCCCCGTCGCCCTCCAGGCACAGGTCGAGCGGACCACCCACGGCGGTGAACTCCAGCAGGGTGATCTGAGAACCCAAGTTGATCCACAGCGGGTTGTCGATCAAGTAAAGGAGATCGTTGGGCAGGGAGAGGTCCCGCATCGTCCCCGGTTCGGAACCCGGGAAGTAGTAGGCGGCGATGTCCTCGCCCGGCTTGGCCGGATCGGCGAGGGCCTGGCCCAAGGCGCCCCACTGGCCCATACCCACACCGTGCCCGTATCCCGCCCCCTCGAAATCGAACCCGGGGGTGTCGTGTGCACTGGCGGCGGCAGCCGGGATCAAACCCGCCAGAACCGCTGCGAGCATCAGCCTCCGGAGCATCCGGCGAGTGTAGGAAAGATCCTTCTCGAAACTGCGCAACAGGCATGTGTCCGGCGCCAACGGGAACTGACGTATCCAACCAGCCCAGGCCCTGGGGTCTCCAGATCGACCTCACGTCGGCGGGTCCCCCACCTTGAACAGAACATGCCTGGGTCACCGTATTTTAGGTATTATACCTAAAATACGGCATTTAGCCCCCGAGTTAGTGCGAGACCGAACAATATTTTAGGTATAATGCCCATCAGAGCTGCACCACGAGAGCCGAATGATCTATTCACGCCGCATCCTGGAAGTCGTACACCGGCAGATCGCCACCTGGCCGGTCGTGATTCTCGAGGGACCCCGGACCGTGGGCAAGTCCACGCTGCTTCGGGAGATTGCCACATCCAGCGGGGTCAAGATCGTCGATCTCGACGAGCCCGACGTCAGGCACCAGGTGGAAGCCGACCCGCAGGGGTACGTCAAAAGAACGCGCCCGGTCCTCATCGACGAGTACCCCAAGATTCCCCAACTGATCCAGCACATCAAGGCCCAGCTGAACAGGGACGGATCACCGGGCCAGTTCGTGCTGACCGGCTCGGCCTCGCTCGAAGCGAACAGATCGCATCTGGATGCCCTCGTCGGCCGGTACGGGGACGTGCTGATTCTCCCCCTCTCCCAGAGCGAGATCGAAGGCCGGACTGGTAATTTCGTCGAGCAGGTCCTACGTGATGCTGAGGCCCTCCGCTCGTCGGTTCCTTCCGGCACGGACCGCGATTCGTACATCCGAAGAGTTCTCACCGGCGGGTTTCCGTTGCTCGTCAAGAGCCTGGACCCGCCGGACCGCTACGAGCGGTTCTCCAACTACATCGACCAGTCCATCAACTACGGGATGGCCAACCTGGCGGCGATCCGCGAGAGGGAACACCTCCGACTGCTCCTTTACCGATATGCGGCCCAGACCGGTCAACTGCTCAACATCCGGGGTGCTGCCAGAGATGTGGAACTCAAGCACGGAACGGCCGAGAACTACACCAGGCTGCTCGAGACCCTTTTCCTGATCCACCGGCTTCGCGCATGGAAGGCGACCGACAGCGGACCGGTCTCCCGCCCGAAGCTCTATGTGGTGGACTCCGGGGTGGCGGGTCGGTTGCTGCGGCTGACCGAGGAGCGCGTGAGAAGTGGGGGGCCACTTTCCCTCAAGCAGTACGGACACCTGCTGAAGACCTTCGTGCTGGGTGAGGTACGCAAGATGATCTCCTGGATGGATGGTCCCAGCACGATCGGTTACTGGCGGAATCGCCGCGGGGACGAGGTCGACATCGTCGTGGAGCGTCCGGACGACGATGCGGTGATCGGCATCGAGGTCAAGTCCGGGGCAAGGGTGGCGCAAGGCGACTGGAGGGGCCTCCGAACATTCAGGGAGGAGGTCGGCTCCCGCTTTCGCGCCGGCCTGGTCATGTACACGGGCGACATGCCTTACCGTCTGGACGACGGTATCTACGCCATACCCATCGAGAAACTGTGGGAAGGGCCACCGCAGCCGGTGGAGCGACCCCGGGGCGCAGGCACCCGGGATCGGACCCCAGCTACAACGACCAGTGCCGGGAACGACTCCGATCGCGTGTTGACGGCTGACGGGGACCCTCTACCCGAGCCGCTTCGAGCTGCCGCCCGGAAGATGATCCACCGGATGGGTATCGGCGAAGCGTCCTACTGGGAGGTGGCCGTCGTCCCGCCGGAGAACGTCCACTTCGGCGACTTCTACACCAGAGAGGGCGTAGCCGGGGCCCTACACACGTTCCACGCCTGGTCGGGCGGGGATACCGAACCGATCGACCAGTGCGTTGCCGTCGTGCATCGCCCACGCCGCTCCCCCATGGGTCATGACTTACCAGGCTTCGGCGCGCTGGTCCACCCTCTCGGCTCCATGGCGTTCTTCGTTGCCGCTGTAGAAGACCACCTCCATGCCAGCACCGGCCGGCACCTCATCAGCGAGTGGTCGAAGGACCTGATCCGGTTCACCCATCAGGTCCTGTCGCCTCACGCTGCGTCATGGACCTACTGGTCAGCCGGCCGGCGTCTCCGAACCGGCCAGCCCGGGTTCGCCGGCATCGTGGGCTCAGACCCCGGTGCATCCCCCGCCGAGGCGGTGGTGGACAACCCTCCCCACAAGGGCGTCCCCCTGGCCGACGACCCTGGAGCCAAGGCCTTCCTCCTAGCCGCAACCTTCTACGAGTGGTTCGGCATCCCCGCCCGCGAGCTGGCGCAAGGCGCCTCACCACCTCGGACGTGACCGGAGGAGGCGCAGAGCGCGCCGCCGCCGACAGGCGCTCCCATACCCACGGCGCCCAACCGTAGGGCGACTCCTCCGCCACTCGAGCAGCCTCCCGGGAATCAACCAGGCCTCCAACTCGGCCCGCCACCGATCCTCAGCCGTCAACTCACCACCACCCACCCTGACCATCGCCGAAGATGCGGATCGCTCCACGCCCCTGTTCGTCCTGCTGGACCCGATCTCAGGCCTCGCAGGCCGTCAAGCCGGCCGGATCGGTGAAGATGCCGTTGGCGTACTGCAGCTCCCGCACATAGCAGATGATCTTGTTCACGTCCTCGGGTGACAGGCCGGCCACAGGCTCCATGTCCCCGAAGCTCCAGTGGTGCTGGGCCGATCCCACCTCTACAGCGCGGATGAAGCTGAAGTCCGCGTGGTGGCCCGGCTCGTAGATCTTGTCTACCAGCGGCGGACCCTGCGACGACCCGCCGGCGGTGGGACCATGGCACTCCGAGCAGTTGGATGCGAACAGCTCGGCGCCCTGGCGAGCCACATCCGAGAGGTCGGGAACGGAAACCTCGACCTTCTGGGAGCCTGAGGCGTCAGCAGCCGCGTACTGGTCTTCCTCGCCCCCCGAACAACCCGCCAGGAACGCCCCGACCAGGACGGCCGCCAGGACCGAGCGACGCCCCGGATGTGATCGTTTACCGACCTTCCATCGAGTGCTCCCGCCTCGCCGGACTGGCCGTGTGTTGACGGTCATCGAGTTCCCCGCTCTTCGATCACTTGGATTATCTGCCCCCGTCTGACAATACCCAGATCCCGGGGATTCGGGTTCGGGGTCCGTGGCTCGGGGAAGGGCGCCGTGTCGGGAATCCGCGGGGATCCGAAACGGCCGGGAACCTTGGAGCGGGCCGGCGTCGTCATAGAGCCATGATGACCACACATGCCCCCACCCGAACCCTGATAGTGCTGCTGGCGGTCGTCACCCTCTTGGCGACCGCCTGCAGCTCCGAAAGCACCGACAACACTGTTGCGACAACCGTCGCCCCGGTGGTGACAACGGCAGCGGCACCGTCGGTCGAGCTCGAACCCGAACCATCCGACGAGGGCGGAACCACTCCGAGTGCCGATGACGGATGGATCGAAGGCGAGCCCGACTGGGACGAAGTGTCCGAAGATGTCGCCGTCGAACTAGGGCGTGTTGACTCTAAATGCCAGGGGTTGGGGTGTCCGGTCGGTATCGTTAACGTATGGAACTGACATCAGAACAATACGAACTTATAGCAGACGCGTTCCCTAAACAGCGGGGCAAC
>MKWU01001143.1_pt1 | contig 47744 bp, 40 predicted proteins | sample 809101 | NCBI WGS metagenome assembly MKWU01 (sample SAMN05860141, study PRJNA318959) | sponge metagenome | host: Aplysina aerophoba | place: Slovenia: Piran, Adriatic Sea, Gulf of Piran | collected 2013-05-07 | reverse complement strand
GACCGGCACCAGCGCCACCACCTATTCGCCGACCGCCCCGGTCACCCGTGCGCAGATGGCGTCGTTTCTGGCCAGGTTGTATGAGGAGCTGAACGGCGCTGCCGCCCCGGTGGTGGCCACACCGTTCACCGACGTGGCTGAGGACTCCTTCGCACATGACGATGTGGGCCGCATATACGGCCTCGAGATCACGACCGGCACCAGCGCCACCACCTACTCGCCCGAAGAACTGGTCACCCGTGAACAGATGGCCAAGTTCCTAGCCAACCTCTACCGCTCCCTGACCGCCTAGCGGCGTTGAGGGGCCTGCACCCGACTCGCATTGCCGCTTCCTGACCGCCGGGCAGCGTCAGCCTGCCGAGCAGCGTCAGCCTGCCGGGCAGCGTCAGCCTGCCGGGCAGCGTCAGCCTGCCGAGCACCGTTGTCCGGCTGGTGTATGACTCGCGTGACCGGCCCCGTGCGCTGTCCTCACCTCGTGCTTGACTGGCACTGCCGCTCCCTCACTGCCGAGCAGCATTGTCCGGCTGGCGTATGACTCGCGTGACCGGCCCCGTGCGCTGCCACCTCGTGCATGACCCGAGCCGAAACCTGCGTGTTCAACGACAGGGGATGCAGCCGAACGCGCGAGATTGGGGCCGACGATCGTGGCGGCTCCGATCAGGTCCTTGCGGCGCGGTGGTTGCGGGCCAGGAGTTTCACGGGCGACGGGCGGGAATGGTCGAGCGCCAGTGAGGGGCGGGCTGACCGGGCGGCATCGACGAGTGGTTCGCCGTGGCCCAGGACGCATTCTGGGTCGGGTCCGTCGAGGGGGATTCCGGTGAAGAACTTGGCGGCCATGCAGCCTCCCTGGCAGGCGTCGAAATGGCCGCACGAGGCGCAGGCCCCGGCAGATTGCGGCTCACGAAGCTCAGCGAACAGTTCGCTGTGCTGCCAGACCCGCTGAAACCCGCCGTGATCGCGGACACTGCCCGCCCGGAACTCGTCGTGGAGCACGAAGGGGCAGGCGTAGACGTCGCCTATCGGGTCGATCAGGCACACCACCCGGCCGGCCCCGCAGAGGTTCAGGCCCGGCAAAGGCTCACCGAGGGCCGACAGATGGAAGAACGAGTCGCCGGTCAGCACCTCGGGCCGGTCGAGCAGCCAGCGGTAAAGCAGGCGTTGCTGTGCTTCGGTGGGGTGCAGTTGATACCAGCTGTCGGCACCGCGCCCGGAAGGCCGGAAGCGGGTGAGCCGCAACTCGGCATCAAAGCGGGCGGCCATGGCCTCCAACTCGTCGACTTGGGCGATGTTGTGGCGGGTCATCACCACCGAGATCTTGAAGCCCTTGAACCCGGCGTTGTGCAGGTGTTTCATCGCCTGCTGAGCGACCTCGAGGGAACCCTCGCCACGGACCGCATCGTTGGTCGCGGCGTCTGCACCGTCTATCGAGATCTGCACGTCGACGTAGTCGGAGGCGGCGAGCCGGCGGGCGACGGAGGCATCGATGCGTGAGCCGTTGGTCGAGAACTTCACGCCGACCCCGTGGTCGGTGGCGTAGTCGATGAGATGCCAGAAGTCGCTGCGGATGGTCGGCTCGCCCCCGCCGATGTTGATGTAGAACACCTGCATCCGCTGAAGTTCGTCGATCACCGCTTCGGCTTCGGTGGTGGTGAGCTCGCGGGGGTCGCGCCTGCCCGAGGAGCTGAGACAGTGGATGCACTGCAGGTTGCAGGCGTACGTGAGTTCCCAGGTCAGACAGATCGGAGCGTCGAGCCCCGCTTTCAGCTGCTCGGCGAGGCCGCTGCGCTTGACGGGCGACAACACCAGGCTGTGCGGCTTCGCTGTCGTGGGGACCCCGAGCGCCGTGGCGGCCGACCCGGTCGCTGTGTCAGGCGGTGTGGTGGGCGCGACCGCCGTGTCGGTCATATCGCCACCAGGAAGTCGGAGGCGGCCAACGATGCCAGGGCCTTCTCGAACGACGGCCAGCGGCTTTGGTCGAGCCCCGCCGAATCGAAGGCCTCGCGCACACTGCGATGCTCCCCGAGGCTCTCGACGAGCGTCACCAACTCGGGTGCCCTCAGGAAATTGAGGCGGCGGTTGTCGTAGTGGTAGGCGAGCGCGCCGAACGGTTCCGGCCGCAGCGCCACACGTTCGTGCAGCCGGTAGCGACGATTCGCGTCGAACTCAGCGGCGTCGAACTCAGCGGCGTCGAACTCAGCGGCGTCGAACCCCACGGGATCAGTAAACTCCGCACATTCCGTCTATGGAAATCTCCTCCACCAGCAGTTCCTCCTCGATGAACTCGGAGGTACCGGAAGTACCGGAGGTTGCGTCCGCGGCTGTTGGGGAAACTCTGGGATTGGCTGGTGTTGGGCTGTCGATAGGTTTCATGAGGTCAGTCTAGTCCCGCGAGCTGATCCGGCTCAGGAGACACCAACGTCGGCGGAACGCACAGCTAGCGGGGTTGGCAGGAGGGGCACCAGGTGGTGCTGCGGGCGTCGATGACTCGGCGGCGCATGATCGTGCCGCAACGGTCGCAGGGCTCGCCAAAGCGCCCGTAGCAGTGCAACTCGTGCTGGTTGGCACCGGCCTGGCCGTCGGAGTCCACGTAGTCGCGCAGGGTCGTGCCGCCGTGCTTGATGCCGGAGTCGAGGGCCGTGCGGATGCCCTCGACTAGGCGCTCGGCCCGCTGCGGGCCCAGCCGCCGGGTCGCCGGGTTGATCCTGGCGATCCAGAAGGCCTCGTCAGCGTATATGTTGCCGATCCCAGCCACCGGGCGCTGCGACAACAGCAGCGTCTTGACATAGCGGTCGGAGCGCTTCACGAAAGCAGCCAGGTGCCGCCCCGTGAAGGCGGGATCCCACGGCTCAGGCCCCAACGCAGCGAGCGTGGGAATGCCGCGGTGATCACCCCGCTCAACATGGTGGATCCGTCCGAATCGCCGAATGTCGTGGAACGTCAACCGTCCACCGCTGTCGAGGTCCCACCAGGCCCGAAGATGCGGATGTTCCAGCGCCTCGGCAGTCCGCTCCCGCACCGCGAGCCGCCCCGTCATCCCCAGATGGACGATCAGCTCCTCGTCGCCGGAGAGGTCGAAGAGCAGGTACTTCCCGCGGCGGCGCACCGCCATGATCTCCGCACCCACAGCACCTGCGGCGGGCGTGAACTTGGCCGACCAGTGCGATCCCGCGTCGACGATCTCCGCGCCCACCACACGAGGCTCAAGCTGGCGGCGGATCGTCTCCACCTCAGGCAGTTCAGGCACGTCGGCACCCTATTGCACTCGTATTGACGCCACAAAGGCGTGATCGCACAGCCGGGGAGCGTTCGGGGAGGCGGGCCGGGTCTTCGCGTGTCCGGGGCGTGTTCGCGGTGGCGGGCCGGGTCTTCGCGTGTCCGGCGTGTGTTCGGGGTGGCGGGCCGGGTCTTCGCGTGTCCAGGGCGTGTTCGGGTGGCGGGCCGGGCTTTCGGCGTGTCCAGGGCGTGTCCGGCGTGTGTTGGGGGCATTCAAGACATGTTTGACGGCGTAGAGGCGCGGTATACGGATCTAACGGCGAAGGCTCCACGGGCGTGTCGGTGCCCCCAACTATGCTTACGAACGTCCGTTCGCAAACTTGGTTCGCAAGCTTCGCAACGGCTGTATCCACGGCAGACCACGGGAGGCTCCCCATGCCCCGACAACTCGAATTCGACTCCGGCTACGCCCGTGACGTGGTCGATGTGCCCGTCGCCGACGAGATGAGCGAGTCGTTCCTCGCCTACTCGCTGAGCGTCATCACCGCTAGGGCCATCCCCGACGTGCGAGACGGCCTCAAACCGGTGCAGCGCCGGATCCTCTGGTCGATGCTGCAGATGGGGGTCCGCCCCGGCACACCGTTCCGAAAGTCGGCCCGCATCGTCGGCGACACCATGGGCCGTTACCACCCCCACGGCGACTCCGCCATCTACGACACCCTGGTGCGGATGGGCCAGGACTTCTCGCGGATGCTCCCGTTCATCGACCCGCAGGGCAACTTCGGCTCCCTCGACGATCCGCCCGCCGCCTCGCGCTACACCGAGTGCCGCCTAGCCGAAGCGGCCATGGACATGGTCCGCGAGCTCGATGAGGACACCGTCGACTTCCGCGCCACCTACGACGGTGAGGGAGAGGAGCCGTCGGTGCTGCCCGCGGCGGTGCCCAACATCATCGTCAACGGCACCAGCGGGATCGCCGTGGGAATGGCCACCAACATGGCCCCGCACAACCTTCGCGAGGCGGCCGAACTGGTCAGGTTGGTGATGACCAAGCGGCGCCCCCGCCCGACCATCGACGAGATGATGGCAGTGCTCCCCGGGCCCGACTTCCCGTCGGGAGGCATCGTGGTCAATGACGGCCTGCGTGAGGCCTACGAGACCGGGCGTGGCTCGTTCCGGATACGGGCGAAAGCCCATGTCGAGCAGATCACCCGCTCCCGTCAAGCGGTGGTCGTCACCGAGTTGCCGTACCTCGTCGGCCCCGAGCGGGTGATCAGCAAGGTTCAAGACGTGGCCAACAACGGCAGGATCGCCGGCATCGCGGGCATCGCCGACCTGAGCGACATGCAGGGGCTGCGCATCCAGATCGACCTGAAACCCGGAGTCAACCCGCAGTACGCCCTCCAAGACCTGTACCGGCTCACACCGCTCGAGGAGACGTTCAGCATCAACAACGTGGTGCTGGTCGACGGTGTGCCAACCACGCTCGGGATCGGTGACCTGTGCCGTCTCTACATCGAGCACCGCCTCGAGGTGATCGTCCGCCGCACTGAGTACCGCCTCGCCAAAGCGCAGGACCGCCTGCACATTCTTGAGGGCCTGCTGGTCGCCCTCGACGCGATTGACGAGGTCGTCGCCATCATCCGCGGCTCCCAGGACGCCCCCGAGGCCCGGGCGAGGCTGATCGAGCGGTTCCTGCTGACAGATGTCCAGGCAGCGCACATCCTCGACATGCCGCTGCGCCGACTAACCGCGCTCGCCAAGCTCGAACTCGAACAGGAGGCCGCGGAACTGCGCGCCAACATCGCCGAGTATCACAAGCTGCTCGACTCAGAGGCCCGCCGCCGCACGCTCGTACTGAAGGAACTCGACGAGCTCGTCGAGGCCCACGGAGTCCCGAGGCGGGCCGAGATCGTCGAGCCCGAGAGCATCGTGGTCCACGAACAGCCTGCACCCGACGAATCCGAGACCGTGGGTGTCGATGAACCGTGTGTGGTGACCCTGTCGACATCGGGCAATCTCGGCCGAGCCCCCACCAACGGCGCGCGCCGGGCGACCGTTGGCCGCCACGATCTGATAGCGGCCCGCGCCATGACCACCACAGGCGCCGAGATCATGGCGGTCACCTCCGAGGGCCGGGCCGTCCCGGTGCGGGTCCAGGAGCTTCCCGATGCGACCGGCCGTGCCCGCGGAGTGCCCGCCTCGGCGCAGCTCGGGCTCAACAGGGGCGAGTCGGTGCTGACGCTGCTCACCGACGGCGACGAACGCCTGGTGCTCGCGACAGCCAACGGGGTGGTCAAGAGGCTGACCCTCGGCGAGGTGATGGGCACGCGGTCTTCTGCGACTGTGATCTCGTTGAAGGGCGCGGATCGTGTGGTCGCGGCGTTCCGGGCGCCCCTCGGCGTCGACATTGCGTTCGTGGCGTCCGACGGCCAGGTGCTGCGCACGCCCGTCGACGCGATCAACGATCAGGGCCGGGGCGCGGCCGGTGTGGCTGGCATGAGACTGCTCGGCGACGCCGAGGTCGTTGGCACCGATGTGATGCTCGGAGACGGTGTGGTGCTGACTGTCAGCAGCGCCGCCGGTGTCAAGGCGACGCCCTACGGCGACCTGCTGGCGAAGGGCCGTGGCGGACAGGGAGTGCGGATCGCCCGGCTGGCCGACGGCGAGACGGTCACCGGTGCCTGGTTCGGGCCTGCGGCCATGACCGACGTGTACTCGCTCATGGCCGACTACGACGATCCCCGCAAGCTCGATCCCAACCCTGTGTCGCTCAACATCGAACCCAGCGCCCGCGATCTGGTGCCGAGCCGCACCGAGCGCCAGATCATGGTGGTCGCAGAAGCCCGCTGGTAACCCCCGCGCCCGTTGTCGTGTTGGTCGTTGTGGTATTCGCCTGCTGGTAGTCGCCGCGCCCGTTGTCGTGTTGGTCGGTGTGTGGGGTTGCCGCCGGGCCGGTCGTTGTGGTGGGAAGGCTGGCAACTCGTGTCGGTCAGGAGAACCGATCGAGCATGTCGATGATCCGCTGTTGTTGCGCGGAGGTGAAGCCGACGAAAGGTTCGGTTCCGTCAGTCAGGCCGCCGTTGAGCAGGATCATGGAACTGTTCGCCCTGATCCCGTATTGCGTCCAGGTCTTGAACGACGGGTCCCAGACCATCGTGGGAGTGGTGACTCCTAGGCCGGTCACGAAATCGAGAGCCTGGTTGAAGTCGTCTTGGCCGCCCATGCCGATCACCTGGATCTCGTTGATGTGGGTTCGAGCGAACTGCTCGACTTGCGGCGCCTCGCGCCGACAAGTCGGTCAATGGGGTGCCCAGAACCACAACAGAACCGGGCGGTCGCGGTAAACGGCGTCTGCCAGGCTGGTGATCGACCCGTCGGCGACGTTCAAGACCTCAATGAGTCGCCGGTCGCTGTTTGGTTGCAACAACGGGCGGTTGGCGGCCGCGGCGTCGAGGATTTCCTGTCGAGTCAGGGTCTTGGCCGTCGTGGTTGTTGGTGCGGCTGTGGTTGTTGGTGCGTTGGTGGTGGTTGGTGCGGCTGTGGTTGTTGGTGCGTTGGTGGTGGTTGGTGCGTTGGTGGTGGTTGGTGCGTTGGTGGTTGTTGGTGCGTTGGTGGTGGTTGGTGCGTTGGTGGTGGTTGGTGCGTTGGTGGTCGTCGGTCGGTTGGTGGTCGTCGGTCGGTTGGTGGTCGTCGGTCCGGCGCTGGTGGTTGGTCGGTTGGTGGTCGTCGGTCCGGCGCTGGTGGTTGGTCGGTTGGTGGTGGTTGGTCCGGCGCTGGTGGTTGGTCCGGCGCTGGTGGTTGGTCGGTTGGTGGTGGTTGGTCCGGCGCTGGTCGTCGGTCCGGTGGTGGTGGTTGGTCGGTTGGTGGTCGTCGGTCCGGCGCTGGTGGTTGGTGCGTTGGTGGTGGTTGTCTGTGCGGCGCTGGTGGTTGGTGCGGCGGTGGTCGTGGATGTTGTGGTCTCCGGGCCTTCGGTAGTGTCGGCGTCTCCCTGCGGTGGCGTGGTCTCGGTGGGCGACGGGTCGGGTGCCGATGTCGCTGTCGCGGCGTCGCCGTCTGCGGTCGCCGAGGTCGTCGTCGTGTCGGCGGGTGCGGCCTCGACCGGCTCCTGGTCCGTGCTTGCAGCCCCGTCGGGCGGATCTGCGGGTGCCTGCTCGAGAGGTGGGAGTGTGGTTGTCGCGAAGACAGCGCCGCCCGACGCGTCATCCGCCGAGGAACCGCCCCCGCTGCCGCAGGCCGCGGCCAGGCTGGCTAAGGACAGAGCGATCGCCAATGTCGAGGCTGGCAGGCGTTGCAGAACCATGACCGCGATATTAGCTGATCCGCGGCAGTGTCACTCCTGCCTAGTACGGTGTTGCGAACACTCGTTCGTTGACCACCCTCTCGATTCTTTGGATCCCGACTTGGACACAACCACCAGAACCGCTTACGACGCTGCTGCGATCGAAACCCTCGAAGGGCTCGAAGCCGTGCGCAAACGGCCCGGCATGTACATCGGCGGCACCGGCAGCGCAGGTCTCGTGCACCTGGTCTGGGAGCTGATCGACAATGCTGTAGACGAGGCCGCGGCGGGCTTCGCGACCAAGGTGGATGTCACGCTTCACCGCGACAGGTCGGTGGAGGTGTGCGACAACGGCCGAGGCATCCCCATCGACCGCCATGCCAAGCGCAAGGTCTCAGCGGTCGAGGTGGTGTTCACCGAACTGCACGCGGGGGGCAAGTTCGGCGGCGGCGCCTATTCGTCGTCGGGTGGGTTGCACGGGGTGGGAGCGTCGGTCGTCAACGCCCTCGCCACAAAGCTCATTGTCGAGGTCGACCGCGACGGCGGTACCCACGTGCTCGGATTCCGCGACCGCGTGGCGGGCCAGTTCAACGGCTCGAGCAACTTCAAGGCCGGTCATCAACTCCACAAGCTCAAGCGTGTCTCCAAAAACCGGACAGGCACACGGGTGCGCTTCTGGCCCGATTTCGAGATTTTCGACCCCGATGCCCGCGTCGACTTCGACGAGGTCTGCGAACGGATGAGACAGGCCTGTTTCCTGGTGCCGACGATGCAGGTGTCGGTCACCGACAAGCGGGCCGGAGGCGCGTCCGAGCCCTTCGTGTTCAGGAGCAAGGGCGGCCTCTCCGACCTCGTCGACCACCTTTCGGACTCTCCGCCGGTCAGTGCCGTCATCACCGGCAACGGCATCGACACGTTCGTCGAGAAGGTGCCGGTCAACAAGAAGATGACCGACGTCACCAGGGAGTGCACCGTCGACATTGCGTTGCGCTGGGTCGACGGCTACGACACGAAGGTGGTGTCGTTCGTCAACACCATTCCCACTTCCCAGGGCGGGACCCATGTGGCGGGGTTCGACAAGGCGCTCACCCGCGTGGTCAACAATGTGCTGCTCAAGGACCACCACAAGTTGGCCAAGCTCGCCAAGCAGAACAAGCACAAGGCGGTCAAGGATGACGTGCAGGAGGGTCTTGTGGCGGCGCTGAAGGTGACCTTCGCGGAGCCCCAGTTCCGAGGCCAGACCAAGCAGGAACTGGGCACTCCGGCGATCGACGGAATCGTCAGCCGGGTGGTGTATGAGCAGCTCAAGGAGTGGTTCGAGCCCGGCGGGGGGCCGCGCACTCATGTCAAGGCGATCGCCGACAAGCTGTCGAACGCGGTGCAGAACCGTGTGGCCTCCAAGACACTGCTGGAGAACCAGCGCAAGGCCGCGAGCCTCGGCTCGACCGGAATGCCCCAGAAACTCGCCGACTGCCGGGTCCACGGCCCCGACTCTGAGCTGATCCTGGTGGAGGGCGACTCGGCGGCGGGCCCGGCCAAGCGGGGCCGCGACTCTGAGACGATGGCGATCCTGCCGCTGCGGGGAAAGGTGGTCAACGCCCACAAGGCAACCGAGAAGCAGGTGCTCGACAACGCCGAGGCGACCGCGTTGTTTACTGCGCTCGGTGCGGGCGCAGGCCGCAAGTTCAACATCGCCGACGCCCGCTACGGCCGCATCGTGATCCTCTGCGACGCCGATGTCGACGGCAGCCATATCCGCTGCCTGCTGCTGACGCTGATCTACAAGTACCTGCGGCCGATGCTCGAGGCGGGGCGGGTGTACGCGGCCCAGCCACCGTTGTTCACAACGAGGGTCGGCGACGACACGTACCGCGTCTACTCCGAGGAGGAGAAGGAGGCGGTGACCGACGAGCTGTGCCGGGGCAACCGTCGCCGCGAGAACATCAAGTGGCAGCGTTTCAAGGGTCTCGGCGAGATGAACGTCGAGGAACTGCGTCATTGCGCGCTCGATCCCAGCACCCGCACGCTCCGCCGGCTGACCATGGACGACGGTGCCCAGGCCAAGCAGGCCCTGGAGATGTTCGAGGTGCTGATGGGCACAGACGTGGCGAGCAGGCGTGATTTCCTGATCCGCAACAGCGCCCTGGTGGACAGCACCACCCTCGACGTCTAGGCCCGGCGCGGCCCGCGCGGCTGGTCCCGCCTCGTTCAGCGCCTCCGACACCGCACCCTAGGCCCGGCGCGGCCCGCGCGGCCGGTTCGCTCGCAGAACTTGGAGGCCCCGCCTCGCAATGTCACGCCCATGGTGTAGAACTACATGAGTGGAACTCGACTCAGCACCAACCCGCACTTCAGATGCAAAAGCCTCGGCATCCCCTTTGACCAACACCGCGGCACCGCCGTCGGTTCCGGTGCCTCCGCCCCGTCTCTCCCCTTCGGGAGCGGGCACGTTCGTGCAGTGTCCCCGCCGCTGGAGGTTCCGCTACATCGACCGTCTCCAAGACCCTCCAGGCGAGGACGCGCTGGCCGGGAGCTTCGCACACCGGGTCCTCGAACTGTTGATGCAGCGCGAGCCCTCCCAACGGACCGTCGCGCAGGCCCGGGTCATCGCCCGCTCCGAGTGGCCCGAGACCGAGGCCGCCGAAGACTATCAGGCGCTGCGGCACGACGAGGAGCAGTCCCGCCGCTTCCGCTGGAAGGCATGGACCGCGGTCGAGGGCCTGTGGCATCTCGAAGACCCCGCAAAGGTGGAGGTGCAAGCCACCGAACAGGGCGTCGAGGCTGAACTGGCCGGAGTGCCGTTCCGCGGAATCGTCGACCGGATCGAGACCGAGGTCGACGGGATCGTCGTCACCGACTACAAGTCGGGCAAGGCGCCGCCGTATCGTTACCGGCGGTCGCGGCTCGACCAGGTGTTGCTGTATGCCGCCGCGGTGGAGGCGTCGACCGGCGAGATGCCCGTGCGTGCTCGGCTGCTCTACCTCGGCCAGCGCACGATCGGCATGGATGTCAACCACGAGGAGATCGATGCTGTCACCGAGAAGCTCGCAGGCACTTGGTCTGAGATAAGGACTGCCTGTTCTGAAGACGAGTTCGAGCCGCGCACCGGCCCGCTGTGCGGCTGGTGCCCTTATGTGTCGATGTGTCCGCAGGGCGCGGCCGAAGTCGCCGCCGCCGCTGAGCGCAAGGCCGCCGAAGAGGCACGGCTAGTGGCTCTGGCCAGCTGAAACGAGCCAGAGCGGGCTCGGTTCACGGGCCAGTTGCCGCTGTGCTGTCGGAACTGGTGTTGCGGAACCAGCGTTTCCGCTCACGGTTCACGGGCCAGCTGCCGCTGTGCTGTCGGAACTGGTGTTGCGGAACCAGCGTTTCCGCTCACGGATCACGGGCCAGTTGCCGCTGTGCTGTCGGAACTGGTGTTGCGGAACCAGCGTTTGCGCAGGCAGCGCAGCACCAGCACCGCCACGAGAGTGCCCAGCGCACCGACCAGAGCGCTGTTGAGCAGCAGCTTGTCTGGAGGCGGATTGGCAGGCTCGGGCGTAACCGCGGGGGTTGGCGGCGGGCCGTTCGCTGCCTCAGAGGCCCCGTCGCCCCGCCGCGCGGCACCAGAGCCGGGACGGTCCGTGTCCGCACCCCGGCCGCTGGATTCGGTGGCACCGGCGAGCAGCGCGTCCACCGGGGCGGACCCCTCGGGCACCGGTTTCGGACGCCTGCGTCGGGCTTGGGGATCATAGGCCATCAGCCACCTCATGGTCGGCTACGCCATCAGCCACCTCTTGGCCGACTTGGTCGACTCGGTCGACGACGAGATCGAAGACGGTATCGAACTCGGCGGCGGCTTCGGCGGCACCGGCCCGAGCCCCGAGGGCGTGGACAGGCACGGAGTTGGCAGCCGCTTCGGTGACCGCGGCGCGGAGCCGCACCGCCGGCAGCACCATGGAGCCGTGGTCGCTTCGGAGTTGTTCGTCCCAATAGCGGGCGTCCCTGGTGCGACCCATGCGGTTGACGACCACGCCCGCCACAGTGAGCGGCTCGCCGGCGCGCGGGGGGGACCGCCTCCCCGCGCCCCCGCCAGAGTGAGCGGCTCGCTGCGGCGCGAGGAGACCCGCTTCACAGTCCGCAGTATCTGATCGACGCCGTCGGATGCCCAGGCGCCCGGTTCGGTGACGATCAGCGCCTGGTCCGCAGCGAACAGCCCGTTGACGGTGAGCAGACCCAGCGACGGGGGACAGTCGATTATCACCAGGTCGTGGTCGACACCTTGGAGCGCCACCGACAGACGGTTGTTGGCCCCGATCGGGTCGGTCATCAGTTGCGGTTCACGGGCCGCGAGAGCCGGTGTCGCGGGTACCACCGACGGCGGGCGTCCGTTCTCGGCGGGCCAGCCCGAGGTGGCGCGCAGGCTGGCGATCGAGCCGGGCCGCTCCTCGGCCAGTGCGTGGTCGACGCTGAACGGCGGATTCCACACCCCCAGACCGGTGGTGGCGTTGCCCTGCGGGTCGATGTCGATCACCAGACAGTCGAGTCGCCGGGCCCAGGCCGTGGCGGCAAGCCCCAATGCCACAGTGGTCTTGCCGACTCCACCCTTCTGGTTGACCAGCGTGACGACCTGCACACCGACAAGGTAGCCAACAGATCCACCGTCGGCCACGACGGAGCCGAGTCGCCGCTCGCCACGGAGCCGAGTCGCCGCTCGCCACGGAGCGGACTTGGCCGCGACGGAGCCGAGTCGCCGCTCGCGACGGAACAGCGTCGGCCACGACGGAGCAGACTCGGCGGAGCGGCTCGATTCTGGTCAGGCCGCGCGTCGGGCTCTGGTCGCTCCCCGAAGGATGTCGTCTAGAGCATCGACCAGGTCGGGACGGCCCTCGAACAATTCGTCCACCAATGGCCCGCCCCAAGGGACGCACAGGTGTGTCGGTTCGAGACCGGCCTTGGTCCACGACTCGGCGATCCGGCGGATCGCACCGTCCACCTGAGGATCGGCGGCGGTGACCGAAGCGACCGCCAGTTCCTCGACGTTCCACTCGTCGTCTTGCACAAGCGGGGCTTGGACCAGCTTCAGGCGATAGCGCAGCGCCTCGGCTGCGATCATTGCGTGGTTCACCTGTGGCGCCCTCCAACAGATTCCGAGCCTGTGGATAAACCACAGCACGAATGGACAGAGACAACGCACAGAATAAAACAGGTTCCATCGGTTCTGGTGGATACCCGCGACACTGCGGTTCTGTGTCACCCCTTGAACGTGCAGCAGCCGGGGGCGCAGTCGTAGGGCCGTGCCGGCAGTGCGCTCAGGGCCCGCCGCCTTGAGATGCCCAACCGCTCCTCGATCAACTCGCGGGCCATAGCGATGAAATCGGGGTCGGGGGCGGTTCCCGGTGTGGTCGCACGCTCGATCCGAATCCCGAGTGCTGCGGCTGTTGCAGCAGCTTCGTGATCCAGGTCCCACACCACCTCCACATGGTCTGAGACGAAACCGATCGGGACCAGCACCGCCTCGCGGAACCCCTGGGCCCCAAACCAGCGGAGGTGATCGTTGATGTCGGGCTCGAGCCACGGCACCGACGGGGGCCCCGAGCGGCTCTGCCAGACCAGATGACGGATGCTCTGCGGTGACGCGGCCTCAGCCACCAAGTCCATGGTCGCCCGCAGCTGGGTCTCGTAGTCGCACCGCTCGGCCATCGCCGCCGGTATGGAATGAGCGGTGAACACCAGTGGTGCAGGATCGGTCGAGGCTAGGCGGTCGAGCGCTTCTCGGGTCGAGGCTATGAACGGCGCCACGAACCCGGGGTGGTCGAAGTAGGGCCGGATCTTGTCGATCCGCACAGCGTCGGCCCCTGCGGCGGTCCGGGCGCGGTCGAGGTCTTCGAGGTACTGCCGACAGCCCGAGTAGGAACTGTATGCGGATGTCACCAGGGCGACGGCATGGCCGACCCCGTCGTCGGCCATCTGCGCGATCGTCTCGGCAAGCAGGGGGTGCCAGTTGCGGTTTCCCCAGTAGACGGGCAGTGCATGGCCGGCCGAGTCGAGCTCTGACTGGAGTGCGCGGCGAATCGCCCGGCACTGCTCGTTGATCGGGCTGACCCCGCCGAAGTGCTGATAGTGGGCACCGACCTCGGCGAGGCGCTCGGGCGGTATCTTGCGGCCGGCGGTGACCCGCTCAAGGAACGGCACGACATCGTCGGGCCCTTCAGGACCTCCGAAGCCGACCAGCAGCACCGCGTCGATCTCAGACCCGTCGATCGCGGACACGTCGATATCAGACCCGTCGATCGCGGACACGTCGATCTCAGACACAAAGCGAGGCTACCGCCGGTGAAGCGCCGCTAGCGTCAGGGGATGGCCGCAATACAGGTGGAGGGACTGGTTCGCTGTTTCGGTGAGCTGCGAGCCGTCGACGGAATCGACCTCGAAGTCGCCGAAGGAGAGATCTACGGGTTCCTGGGCCCCAACGGCGCCGGCAAGTCGACCCTGGTGAGGATGCTGTGCACTCTGCTGCTCCCCACCAGCGGTCGCGCCCGGGTGGCTGGCTTCGATGTGGTCTCCCAAGCCGCCCAGTTGCGGTTCTCGATCGGTGCGGCCCTCCAGGAGGCGGCCCTCGACGACCGCATGACCGGCCTCGAGATCCTCCAGACTCAGGGCCGCCTGTTCGGCTTGCGCTCGGGCGAGATCACCCGGCGGATCGAAGAACTCGCGCCGATCCTCGACATGGGAGCGGTGCCGGCGCTCGTCTCGACATACTCGGGAGGAATGAAGCGGCGCCTCGACCTCGCGGCGTCGTTGATGCACAGCCCGTCGGTGCTGTTCCTCGACGAGCCGACGACAGGGCTCGACCCGCAGGGGCGGCTGCGTGTCTGGGAGGAAGTGCGCCGCCTCAATCGGGAGCACGGCATGACCGTGTTCCTGACCACGCAGTATCTTGAGGAGGCTGATGAGCTGTCGAACCGCATAGGCATCATCGACCACGGCAAGCTCGTGGCGCAGGGGTCGCCCACAGAACTGAAGCGCACCGTCGGGACCGACGTTGTGATCGCCCGTCTTGAAGACGGCCACGACAAAGCGGCGGCTGCGCTGGCCGGCATCGACGGGGTTGATTCCGTTGAGCGCCGCGGCGACGAACTGATCATCAACACCAGCGACGGCAACCGGGCGCTCAGCCCCGTCGCCCTGGCCTTCGACCGCGCCGGCGTGTCGGTTGCCGAACTGGCACTGCGAACACCGACCCTCGACGACGTCTTCTTGGAGGTCACAGGCCATCGCATGGAAGGAGTCGATTCATGACCACGACAACCACGACAACCACGACAACCACGCCGCATGATCGCATCGCGGCGCGGCCGACCGGGTTCTTCAGAGACGTCGGCAGCATCGCCATCCGGTCGGTGCGACAGTTGCCCCGCGACCTCGAGGCGGTAATCCCCGCGCTTCTGATCCCGCTGTTCTTTCTGGTCATCAACGTCGGTTCGCTGCAAGATGTCGCCAACTTCACGTCCATCGAGATCGACTACAAGGCGTTCCAGTTGCCCGTGGCCATCATCTTCGCGGTGACGGGAGTGTCGCGTGCGCCGGCCCTCGTGCTCGATATCCAGAACGGATACTTCGACCGCCTGATGCTCACACCGGTGTCGCGCCGGGCGCTGCTGATAGGGCATATCGTCGCCGACTTCGTGCTGGTCGTGATGCTCGTGATCCCGGTGCTGGTGTTCGGCTTCATCATCGGTGTGCGGTTCCCGACCGGTCCGCTGGGAGTGGCCGCGTTCATTGTGATGGGCGCCCTTTGGGGGGTCGCCTACACCGGCCTGCCCTACGCCATCGCCCTGCGCACGGGCAACCCGGGAGCGGTCAACTCCTCGTTCCTGCTGTTCTTCCCGTTCGCGTTCATCACCTCATCGTTCGTGCCGATCGACGCGATGACCGGATGGCTCGGTGAGGCTGCCAGATACAACCCGGTGACCTATCTGTTGGAGGGCCTGCGCTCGCTCTTCCTCGAGTGGAGCGGCCGGTCGCTGTTGAAGGCCCTGCTGGCAATCGCGGGCGTGGCGTTCGTCAGCCAGACGCTGGCGTTCCGCGCCCTGAAACGTCGAGTCGCCCGCGGCTGACCCGCCGGCCCCCGCTCGCCTCCACGGGTTCGACAATCCGGGGCCAATCGGTATTTGCATAAGAAAGGAAGTAGCCCGAAGGTGGGCTATGCTTGCAGCTGTGGCACTGGAGGCGTCGGCCTCGCTCGACGACAGGCTGGTTGAAGCCAGATGGGACGGGGTGCCGATGTGCCCTGCCTGTGGTAGCGAGTCGTCGATCCGGGTCGGGGGCGGTGATCGCGAATGGCGCAGGTGGCGCTGCGGAGGTTGCCGCAAGCGCTACGCGGTGACGACCGGCACCGCGATACACGCCACGAAACTGGCACCGGGCGATTGGATCGCTGTCGTTGATCTCAAGGTGCCTGATCCGGCTGCGATCGCCGCGGAGATCGGCGTCTCGCGGGTAACGGCGCGCAGGATCGCCGGTCTGCTCGGACCAGTCGCGGGTCTCTCGTCTGCGGAACGGCTCGAGCGACTGCTCGAGGGGCGACAGCACACAGCACCGCGCCGAGACCCGTGGCTGGTCGACCCCTTGCCTGCACCGTTGCGCTCGCAGGAAAACCCTCTGGACCAACTCAGCGCCGGCACCAAAGCAACCCTGAACTCGCTGCGGGCCCGTCCGTTCGGCGCTACGGCTGCAAAGCTTGCCGCCCTTTGTGGCCTGTCGTACTCGCAGACCACGCGTGCGCTAGCCGCGCTCGAGCGCCGCGGCTGGGTCGAGCGGACTGTCAAGGCTGTGCAGCACGGCTACAAACTCAGGCCAGTGGGCCTATGGGCGCTCACCTGGTCCGACTCCTGCATGCAGGCGCTCGCGTTCCTGCGCGACCGTCCGACGGTGCTCGCAACCGAACCCGGCGACCGCGTGCCGTCGAGGTTCTGGAGGAACTTCTGGTCAGGCGCGTCGGCCGACGAACTGAGAATCTCTCTGCACGGGCTGCACATCGCCGAGACGCTCATCGCAGGCAGGGATCCGGTTGCCAGAGCCTGGGCGCTCGGCACCCTGCCGACCGGAGTCCTGCGGGAGTGCCGCGCGCTGCGCGGTTGCAACACGGGAACCCCCGCCCGCCTGCTCGACGCCGAAATCGACCGGAGGACAACCGACGCATGACCAGCATTGAGGAATACGCCGATTTTCTGCCCGTCAACCTGCGGCGTGTGTGGCCCCGCGTTGCCGAATGCGCCCAGGACATCGACGGCGTGCTGATGGGCGGCACCGCGGTGGCGATCCACTTGAGACACCGCGAATCCGATGACTCGAACATCGCTGAGCGGCCGGAGCGTGAACGGCTCTGATCCATACTGCGTGCCGGTACCCTGAGCGCCATGACGGAAACGCAACTTGCGGCTGCCGAGACCGACTGGGGTGAGGTCCTGATCGTCACCGACGCGGCGCGCGCCACGGTGCTCGACATCCGTGCCAACGAAGATGATGCGGAATCACTGGGGCTGCGCGTGGAGGTGACCGGTGCCAGCGGCGTCGACTACACCTACGACCTGTCGCTCGAACCGGTCGACGAGAAGGCGCAGGACGACCACACCCACACCTCAGACGGGCTCACGGTGATCGTCCCGGCGCTCAGCGTCACCGCGTTGATGGGTGCCACCCTCGACCTTCCGACGAACGCCGGCCAGGGCGGCCTGGTGATCCGCAACCCGAATCGGCCGAACCCGCTCGGTGACCTCGGTCAACTCGAGTTGGTCGGCGACTCGGCCAACAAGGTCCGCACACTGCTCGCCGAGCGGATCAACCCCGCCCTCGCCTCGCACGGCGGTTACGCCGAGCTGGTGGGTGTGGACGGCGACCGGGCCTTCGTGACCATGGGAGGTGGTTGCCAGGGGTGCGCCATGAGCGCTGCCACCCTGCGCGAGGGGATCTCCAAGGCAATCCTCGAAGCCATCCCTGAAATCACTGAAGTCGTCGACACCACCGACCACGACCAAGGCGAGAACCCCTACTACTCGTAGTTGAGGACTTCGGTGGTGATGCCTTTGGCGTCTAGACCGAAGCGGGCGTGGATGGCGTTGGGGTCGGCGTGGGGGACGTACTCCACGGGAATACCCAAGACCCGGATGCGGCAATCAGTGTCGCGGTCGCCCAGGGTGTCGCGAACCGCGGCCCCCGCGCCGCCGATGCGCAATCCGTCCTCGACGGTCACAACCACATCGTGCTGCGCGATGTCGTCGATCATCTTCGGATCAAGCGGCACCACCGCTCGAGGATCATAGACGGTGGCCTCGATCCCTTTGGCTGCGAGCCCCTCGGCCGCAGCGGTCACCGCACCGAGCATCTGGCCGAAGCCGAGCAGCGCGACCCGTCCGTCGCCGCTGCGGGTCTTGCGAGCGCGCAGGCCCGCTCCGACCTCATGGTCGGCCACATGGGCAGCCGCGCCGCGCGACCAGCGGATCGCCACCGGACCGTCAGTCAGGTCCATGGCGTCGTCCATCATCTGCTGAAGTTCCTGATAGCTCGAAGGTGCCAGAACGGTCATTCCAGGCACCTTCGTGAACAGCACCATGTCCAACAGCCCGTGATGCGATGCACCGTCTGGGCCGGTGACACCCGCTCGGTCCACACAGAAGATGACGGGTTGGCCATGCAATCCGACATCCAGATTGATCTGATCGAAAGCCCTGCTCAGAAAGGTCGAATAGACGGCGATCACGGGGCGGAGCCCGCCCATCGCCATGCCTGTCGCGGCAGTCACAGCATGCTGCTCGGCGATCCCGACATCGAAGCAGCGGTCTGGAAAACGCTCCCGGAAAGGCAACAGACCAGTGGAGTCAGGCATCGCCGCGGTGATGGCCACGAGTTCGGGATGCTGATCGCCGAGCTTCACCAGACTCTCAGCGAACGCCGCGGTGTAGGAGCCGTCCTTCACCGAGCCTATGTCGTGCATGTTCTTGATGTTGTCGTTCTCGGCGGGACCATAACCCCGGCCCTTCTGGGTCAGCACATGCACCAGGACCGGCCCGTCGAACTCGGCGGCGTTGTGCAGCGCCTCCTCGAGCGACTCGATGTCGTGACCGTCGAACGGCCCGATGTAGCGGACACCGAGATTCTCGAAGAAGGCGGGCGGCTCCCACATCTCACGGATCGCGGCTTTCGACATCTTCACGCCGCGCTTGATCTGCTCACCCACCCAGGGGATCCGTTCAGCGATCTCCTCGACCTTCGCTTGCCGACGCATGTAGGTCGGGTTGCTGCGAATCTTGACGAGGCTCTCACTCAAGCGGGAGACCGTCGGCGCATAGGAGCGGCCGTTGTCGTTCAACACGATCACGGCATCGTGCCCGCTGTGCCCCAGATTGTTGAGACCCTCGAAAGCCATGCCGCCGGTCAGGGCGCCGTCGCCGATCACGGCCACCACCCGGCGGCGCTCATCGTTGGCATGGAACGCAGTGGCGAGGCCGTGGGCGTACGACAGCACCGTTGAGGCGTGGCTGTTCTCAATCCAGTCGTGCTCGGACTCGGCTCGCGACGGGTATCCGGAGAGTCCGCCCTCCTTGCGGAGTTGACCGAACCCCGCGAGTCGTCCGGTCAGCATCTTGTGGACGTAGGCCTGGTGCCCGGTGTCCCAGAGGATCGCGTCGTGAGGGGAGCGGAACACGCGGTGCAGCGCGACGGTCAGTTCCACTGCGCCGAGGTTGGAGCCCAGATGGCCGCTGTGCTCGCTGACCGCGGCGATGACCTCCTCGCGGATCTGCTCGCAGAGATCGTCGAGCTCAGCGAAGCTGCGGCCCTGCAGGTCGATCGGGCCTTGGATGGCATCGAGGCGCATGAGTGTCCTGTCGCGGTGGTGGGGCAAGGCATCTTAGCAATTTCGTCCGGCACTTGTGTTGGCTCCGCCGACCGGCCCTGCCCGATTTGCTTGCATCTCAGCCATTTTGGCGATACTGTGTCGTCAGTAACCCACTTCCCCCTCAACCAATCACTACGAATAGAATGGGAGACCAAAGTGGCTCTGACAGAACATCAGCGATTCGAGATCTACAGCAACCTCTGCGATACTGTAGGTCAACCCCAAGCGGAGTACCTCATGGCACAGCAACCCCCTGGAGGATGGGAGCAGTTCGCCACCAAAGGCGACCTCGCAGAACTCGAGACCAGAACCCAGGAAGCGTTCCTCGAACTCAAGTCTGCGATCCTCGAACTCAAGACTGCGGTTGTCGAGACACAGTCTTCGGTTGTCGAGACACAGTCTTCGGTTGTCGCACTCGACGCCAAGATGGAGGTCAAGTTCTCGGAACTCCGCGGACAGATCGCTACGCAGTTCGGGGCGGTTGACACCCGGTTCGGAGAGTTGTCGGGACAACGCGCCAGAGACGTCTGGGCGTTCGCCGTGGCCATGACGGTGACGACAATCTCTGTCTGCTGCTCGATCTTCGTGGCCGTCTGGCAACTGGGGCCGTCCTGAACGACCCGCCGACAGACCGGGTTCGACTCAGACACAGTTTCAAACGGCACTTGCGCGGCGACGCCGGCGATCCCCGCCCGGCAGGTACTGAGAGAGCCGCGGGGCCAACAGCATTCCCAGACCGACAGACACAAGCCCTCCGACGGCATCGATCCAGTAATGGTTTGCTGTGACCACGATCGAAAAAAGAGTCAGCAGCGGATAACCGGCGATCACTGCCCGTGTCGAGCGACGCTTCAGCACCGGATACAAGCCGATCATGCACCACACCGACCAGGCCACATGCAGGCTCGGCATGGCCGCGTACTGATTGGAGATCGCCTCCATCGTCCCGGACTCGAAGGACCACAGGCCGCCAGGATCGACGAGCGTGTCGACATAGTTGTGGCCCGGCTCGCAAGCGCCGTACTGCGAAGCGCAGTTCGACAGCAGCCGGGGCGGCATCAGCGGGTACAGGGCGAAGCCGATCAGCGCCGATGCGGTGGTGACCGCCAGCATCGAACGCATCAAGATGTAGCGTGCCGGGAAGCGACAGAACAGATACACCATCACGAAGATGGTGACGATGAAATGGAACGACCCGTAAAACACGTTCCAGAACACGATGAACCAGTCCCAGTCGAGGAACTGCTGTTGCGTCCACTCCTCGATGTAGAGCCCCATCGACTCCTCCACGCCGATGATGTCGAGCGCGTTCTCGTAGGACCGGTCCCGGACACTGTCGCCGAGAGCGGAGCCGAACTGGTTCCTGATCGCCGAATAGACGATGTAGAACCCCAGCGTCATGGCCGCCTCCAGCCACCACTTGAGCACCGGACGCGCAGAGGGGTCGGTCTCGACGCTGCTGTCGGGGCCTGCTTCGGCGCGCATTGGCGGTACCATAGCGACCTCTGGACCTTGGAGTTGCCACGTGCTTGACCATGAGTTGATCGACCGCACCCTCAGCACCGCGCTGAGTACCGGCGCGGATTTTGCAGAAGTGTTCGTAGAAGACAAGAAGTCGTCGTCGGCCGTGCTCGACGACGGACGTGTCGAGGAATTGACCAGTGGGCGTGATCGGGGCGCCGGCATTCGTGTGGTCGCGGGCGACACCACCGGTTTCGCCCATACCGCCGACCTCTCTGCGGCCGGGCTCACCGCTGCCGCCGAGGTAGCCGCAGCCGCGGCCAGGGGTGGCGGGGGCGGAACCCGCACGGTCTCGGTCGGCGCCGGTGCCGTCGCGGCCAGCGCTGCGGCCAAGGTCCTGCCCGAAGATGTTGCCAAGACCACCAAGGTCGAGCTGTTGGCGCGCGCCGACGCTGCGGCGCGCTCGGTCGGCTCGCAGATCTCGCAGGTCTCAGCCCGCTACGGAGACGGCCGTCGGCGGATCCTCGTGGCCAACAGCGACGGACTGCTCGCAACCGACGACCAGGTCCGCACCCTGTTCTCAGTCTCATGCGTGGCGACGGGCGACACGGGCCTGCAGACCGGGCGCGAGTCGGTCGGTCGGACCATCGGCTTCGAGTTGTTCGACGAGACCGATGTGACCGAGTTGGCGCAGCGTGCAGCCAACCGTGCGATCACCAAGCTGGGCGCCCGCCCGGCACCCTCGGGGACGATGCCGGTGGTGGTCGGGCCCGGCGGCGGCGGAGTGCTGTTCCACGAAGCCTGCGGCCACGGGCTGGAAGCCGACCTGGTGGCCAAGTCGGCGAGCGTCTTCGCCGGCCGTGTCGGCGAGGAGGTGGCCACGCCGCTGGTGACCCTCATCGACGACGGCACCATGGCAGGGGAGTGGGGGCATTTCGCGATCGACGACGAAGGGCGTCAGGCGGCGCACAACGTGCTGATCGACCGTGGAGTGCTCACCGACTACATGTGGGACCACCTGCGTGCCCGAAAGGAGGGCCGACCGAGTTCGGGCAACGGCCGGCGCCAGAGCTACCAGCACCTGCCGATGGTGCGCATGACCAACACCTACATCAGCAACGGCGACGACCACCCCGACGACATCATCTCGGCAACCCCCTCAGGCGTCTACGTCGCCCAGCTCGGTGGTGGGCAGGTCAACACCGCAACCGGCGACTTCGTGTTCGGCATGACCGAGGCATACCTGATCGAGGACGGTGAGATCACCGACCCGATACGGCAGGGGAACCTCATCGGCAACGGGCCCGAGGTCCTCAAGCTCATCGACGCGGTGGGCAATGACTTCGCGATGGGGTCACCGGGGACGTGCGGCAAGGACGGTCAGGGAGTGCCGGTTGGCGACGGAACTCCGACACTGCGGGTGAAGGCCCTCACCATCGGCGGCATCGCGGCCTGAGGCGCAGTCATGGCCGCAACGAACGGGTCGACCGGCACTGAACTTGAACTGTTAGACATCGCCACGCGGGTTGCGGGCTGGGCCGACGACGGCGAACAGGTCGAGGTGTTCGTCGCCGAGGAACTCGAGACCGAGGTTCGGGCGTATCAGGGCGCAGTCGAATCGTTCACCTCGGCACGAAGCCAGGGGATAGGCGTGCGGGTCGTGGCCGACCGGCGCCAGGGATACGCCTATGCGGGAACGCTCGACCCCTCCGCGCTGTCCGAGACGCTGCAGGAGGCTCGTGACAACGCCGCTTTCGCCGAACCCGACGAGTTCAACGGAGTGGCCGAGCCCGACGGGGTGGCCCCGGTCGGCTTGGATCTGTTCGACCCGTCGCTGAACGACTTCTCAACCGACGACAAGGTCGCGCTCGCCTTGGAGCTCGAGCGCGCCACGCTCGCAGCCGACGAGCGGATCTCGGGGATTGAGTCGGCCGAATACGTCGACACTCGTTTCGAGTCGGCAGTCGCCACATCCACCGGGATCGCCAGCGCCGGCCGTGAGACGGGCTGTTACCTGACAACCTATGCAATGGCCGAGGCGGACGGCGAGACCCAGACTGGTTTTGGATACTCAATCGGCCGGGGCCCTGAAGTCCTCGATGTGGACTTCGCGGCTTCGCAGGCCGCGGAGCGGGCTACCCGGCTGCTGGGAGCGGTCAAGCCGCCCACATCCAAGCTCACCGTGGTCCTCGACCCGTGGGTGTCCGCGCAACTGCTCGGAATCATCGGCGGAACGCTCAGCGGCGACGCCGTGCAGCGAGGCCGCTCAATCTTCGCCGACCGGATCGGTGAGCAGGTCGCAGTGACCGAATTCTGCTTGCTCGACGACGCCACCAACATTGAAGCTTTCGCCGCTTCGGCAGTCGATGGAGAGGGACTGGCCACCCGCCCGACCTCGTTGATCGACTCCGGGGTGCTGCAGGGATTCCTGCACAACTCCTACACCGCCCGGCGCGGCGCAACATCGTCGACCGGTTCAGCGGTGCGTGCCGGGTTCAAGGGCGCTCCCGGTGTCGGGTCGCAGGCGCTGGCACTGCGTGCGGGGACCCGATCCCCCGAGGAGCTGATCGCCGGCATCGACGACGGACTTCTGGTGCAGGGCGTGGCGGGGCTGCACTCCGGAGTCAATCCCGTCTCCGGCGACTTCTCCACCGGGGCGGAGGGGCTGCGCATCCGTGACGGTGCTCTGGCCGAACCCGTGCGCGAGATCACCATCGCCTCGACTCTGCAGCGGATACTCCTCGACATCACCGAGATCGGCAACGATCTGCAATGGCTTCCCATGAGCGCGGTCGGCGTCTCGCTGGTGATATCCGATGTGATGATGTCGGGTGCCTGAGCAGGCGGGGCGATGTCGACCCTGCAGGCCATCGTCCTCGGCATTGTGCAGGGGCTGTCGGAGTTCTTCCCGATCTCCTCGAGCGCGCATCTGGAGCTGACCCGCTGGTTGTTCGGATGGGAGCAGCTCAGCGGCGAACTGGAGACGTCCTTCGACGTTGCGGTGCATCTCGGAACGCTCGTCGGCGCGATCGCCTATCTCCGCGCCGACGTCGCTCGCTACGCGGTTGCCGCGGCGGCACCGCTGCGGCGCCGTCAGTTGACCGACGACGGCCGGATCGGTTGGTTGCTGGTGGTCTCGGCGGTGCCGGCGGGGTTGGTCGGGGTGGCCCTCGCCGATCAGATCAACGACTTCGATCAGATAGCCGTCATCGCCGTGATGTTGATCGTGTTCGGCCTGCTGCTGCTGGGTGCGGACCGGATGCCGCAGCGGCGCGCCCAAGACGAGTTCACCCTCCGTGATGCGCTGCTGATGGGTCTGGGCCAGGCGTTGGCGCTGCAGCCGGGGGTCTCCCGTTCGGGAGCGACGCTGACCGTCTCGCGCCTGCTCGGTTTCAAGCGGGAGGCCGCGGCCCGCCTGGCCTTCTTGATGAGCCTTCCGGTCATTGCCGGAGCGGGCGCCTTCACGCTGTTGGACAGTGACATCCCGTCGTCATTCTGGTCACCGTTCCTGTGGGGCGCGGCAACCTCGGCGCTGACCGGCTGGGCAGCGGTTTGGGGAACGCTGCGGTTGGTGCGAAGCCGCAGCTTCACGCCTTTCGTCTGGTACCGGGTGATGGTGGGTCTCGGCGTGCTTGCCGCGCTCGCCACCGACTGGCGCTAACCGCTTGGTGCCGACTGGCTGGTGCTAACCGACGAGCACTGGTACGACCCCGCCGACGGTCAGCGACTGGATGACCGCGCGGATCTGCTGGTCTGCTACCGCGACGGTCACGAATCCTTCGTCAACTGCGATCACGGAGGCGTCTGTGGCCAACCGGGCGCCGTCGATGAGGCCGTGCAGATCGACGAGGTCGCCGGGCATCAGGGGGGTCTTGTCGGTGGCGATGGTCAGGGCTCCGGTCGCTTCGCCGAGTTGCGCGGCCAGTCGCCCCGACGCCGACGTCAAGCGCCCATCGCGGACGATCTCGCCTGTGGCCATGGAGTCTCTCAGGGTCAGTCCGACCGGGTCGCGCAGGGTTGCGTCGCGGGGCGTGCCCGCGGTCGGTAGCAACGTAGGGGCGAGGTCGTCGGCACCGAGGGTGGCACCCGCTTCGAGGTCCCTGGTTACGACCCAGCCGTCGATGTGGGTCTGCCACTGGGCGCGAGCGGTCGTGGCGCTGTCGTAGATCCCGACGAGCCAGAGTCCCAGCCCCAGCCCGACGGCCGCGGTCAAGACGAATCTCGGCCAGCGACTTCGGCGGATGGTGACCCGGGCACCGCTGATCGTGGCCCGCAGCGTTTCCAGTGGTGGACGTCCCAATTCGAACATGTTTCGCCGTCCTTAGGCTTGACAGTGTCTTGGGGGAAGTTGTTTGCGGGGGAAACTGGAGTTGTGTGCGGGGGAAGCTGCGGCGGGGCCGGTAGCGATGCTCAGGCGGCGCTCGAGGCGCTGCTCTTGGACGGTTCCGGGCTTTTCGATGACGACCCGGAATCGGCGCTTGCGGAACTCGAGTCGCTCGCGGCGGCACCCGACCCGCTCGACGACAAACCTTGCCCGGACGACGAATCTGAACTGGACGACGAATCCGACTTGGACCGTTCAGACGCCCGGGCCCGGGCGTTGGCGCCGTGATCGTTCTTGTAGAAGCCGTCGCCCTTGAAGGAGATCCCCACCTTGGAGAAGACCCTCTTGACGGGCGCTCCGCACTGCCGGTCCTCATCGTCATGCACCTGGGTGCAGCGGGTCAGGGGCTCGTCGCGAAACGACTGCCAAAACTCAAACATCTCTCCGGTCCGCTGGCACCGGTAGTCGTAGGTGGGCACGAGAACGGAGGATACCCGTACCGACGGCGCTCGCCACCATACGATGGTCGGGTGATCGAAGTTGTCGCCCTGGTGGTCGGCGCCTACATCGTCGGCATGTTCCCGACCGCGGCGATCGTGGGTCGGCGGCTGGGCGTGGATCCGACGCGGGAGGGCTCAGGCAATCCGGGCGCTTCCAACATCTATCGTCTGGCGAGCCGCAGAGCCGGCGTGATCGTGGGGCTGATCGACATGGGGAAGGGTGCGGCCCCCGCGGCGCTGGCTCTGCTGGTGTCCGGCCGACCGGCTGCGCACGCTGTCTGGGTGGCGGCGGTCCTCGGCCATGTCTGGCCTGCCCTGCGAGGTTTCCGCGGCGGCAAGGGCGTGGCTACCGCGGGTGGCGCGGGGCTGATGATCAGCCCGGTCATCGGCCTGTTGTGCGGGCTCACCTTCCTGGTCGTGGTGAAGGTTCTGAGAGTCGCCGCATTGGGATCGCTGTCGATCGCCTTCTCCTACCCGCTGCTGGCCGCGATCGCGGGTCTTCCAGCCTGGGAGATCCTGGTGTCGGTCGGGGTCGCCGCGATCCTTGTGGTGCGCCACCAGTCCAACATCCGTCGCCTCCTGTCGCAGCGTTAGCGGCCCGACAAGACGCCGCCGCGGGGTGGCATCTGCGGCGAAGTTGGGGCACGCTTCAGGTGTGATCCCGCTGACCGATGCCCGCTCATACGTTCTCGACCGGGTCGACCGCCTCGGTGCGGTGTCGGTTGCGCTGGCCGACGCGGCCGGCCTGGTCCTTGCAGACCCGGTCGTCGCCCACGAATCGGTGCCGCCGTTCGCCAACACCGCGATGGACGGTTTCGCGGTCGTTGCAGCCGACACGGCCGATGCCCCGGTCACCCTCGAAGTGACGGGCACGGTGGCTGCGGGTGCTGCGGCGACGCGGCCGCTGAAGCCGGGTCAGGCAATGCGCATCATGACCGGGGCACCGCTGCCGCAGGGTGCCGACGCAGTGGTGATGGTGGAGCGCACCTCCTATGACCCCGAGAGTTCCCGGGTCAACGTGGAGATCGCGGTCGCCGAGGGCAACCACGTGCGCGGGGCGGGCGAGGACGTGCAGCCCGGTGATGAGCTGTTCGCGCCGGGGACCGTGCTCGGCGCCGGCCATCTCGGAGTGTTGGCCAGTGTCGGGCTGCCTGCGGTGCGTGTCTACCGCAGACCGGTGGTCGGGGTGCTGTCGACCGGTGATGAACTCGTTGACGACCCGAGACCGCTGCGACCCGGAGAGATCAGGGACTCGAATCGGCGCACCCTGCTGACGATGCTCGGCGAGTCGGGCATGGAGCCCGTCGACCTCGGCATCGCCCGCGACAACGAGGCCGACATCGCCGAAGCCTTCAGCGGCGGCGCGGCGCGCTGTGACGCCATCCTCTCCTCGGGCGGTGTGTCGATGGGGGCTTTCGACTATGTGAAGGCAGTGTTGGACCGCCTCGGCGACATGCGCTGGATGCAGATCGCCATCAAGCCCGCCAAGCCCTTCGCGTTTGGGCTGATCGGTACTACGCCGGTTTTCGGTCTGCCGGGCAACCCTGTCTCGTCGATGGTCAGCTACGAGCTCCTGGCACGTCCGGCGCTGCGCAAGATGGCGGGCCACGAGCGCATGCACCGGCCGCTGCGGCGGGCTGTCAGCGAGGAGCCGTTGGGCCGCCACGACGACGGCAAGACCCATTTCCTGCGAGTGAGCGGCGGCCCCGACGAGACCGGGCGCTGGCACGTCCGCAGACTGAGCGGGCAGGGCTCGCACCAGTTGACGGCGATGGCCCGCGCCGACGCGCTGGCGATCGTCGGTGACCGCACCGAGATCGCCGCGGGCGATGAGGTGGAGATCATCCCGATGGGTACGGTGGTGGAATGACCACGCAGTTGATCGACGGTTTCGGGCGGGTCCACCGCGACCTGCGGATCTCCGTGACCGACCGCTGCAACTTTCGCTGCACCTACTGCATGCCCGAGGAGGGGATGCAGTGGCAGCGCCGTGAGGACCTGCTCTCGTTCGAGGAGATCGAGCGCCTGGCCCGGATCATGGTGGAGCGCTTCGGGGTGAACGCCATCCGCTTGACGGGCGGAGAGCCCACGGTGCGTGCGCGGCTGCCGGTCCTCGTGGCCAAGCTCGCGGCGCTCGGCGTCGATCTGGCGATGACGACCAACGGGGTCACGCTGCCGCTGCTGGCCGACGAGTTGCGCTCTGCGGGTCTTAACAGGATCAACATCTCGCTGGACTCGCTGCGAGCTGATCGCTTCGGCGAGCTCACCCGCCGCAATGACCTTGCGCGGGTGCTCGAAGGCGTCGAGGCTGCGCGCCAAGCAGGTTTCGACCCTGTGAAGGTCAACGTCGTGGTGATGAAGGGCGTCAACGACGACGAGATCGTCGACTTCGCTCATTTCGGGCGCGACCGGTCTGTGGTGGTGCGCTTCATCGAGTTCATGCCGCTCGATGCCGACGAAGGCTGGAGCAGCGACCAGGTGATGACCCAGGCCGAGATCCTCGCGAGTCTCTCCGCTGAGTTCGAGTTGGTGCCGGTCGCCCGGACCTCGGCGCCGGCCTCCCGCTGGCGCTACGCAGACGGCCGCGGCGAGATCGGGATCGTGGCGAGCGTGAGCCAGTCGTTTTGCGATTCGTGCGACCGGGTCCGGGTCACCGCCGACGGCCAGTTCCGCAACTGTCTGTTCGCGACCGGCGAGACCGACGTTCGGGCGTTGCTGCGCAGCGCTGCGGGCGACGACGAGATCGCCGTGGCGCTGCAGCGGTCGGTGTCGTCGAAGTGGGCCGGCCACAGCATCAATCAGGTGCATTTCATCCGTCCGCGCCGCTCGATGTCGGAGATCGGCGGCTGATCCCGCCCTTCGTTCCGAAGACCTGCATCCGACGACGCGGTGCCGCGATCTTCTAGACGTGTGGCCGGCGATGGTCACCTGCACCGGCACGTAACCTGCATCCGACGACGCGGTGCCGCGATCTTCTAGACTCTTGCGCCATGGCCGAACCGGGATTCACGCACTTGGATCCTGCGGGCCGCGCGCGAATGGTCGACGTCACCCCCAAGGATCCGACGCATCGCCGGGCGATTGCCCGCGGCCGTGTGCTGATGACCGCCGAGACCGCATCGGCTGTGGCCCAGGGTGCCATCAAGAAGGGTGACGTGCTGGCGGTTGCACGCGTTGCCGGGATCCAGGCCGCGAAGCGCTGTTCAGACCTGGTCCCGCTGTGTCATCCGCTGCTTGTGGGCGCAGTCACCGTCGATTTCGAGATCCTCGACACCAGCATCGTGATCGAGTCTCAGGTTGAGACGGTCGACCGCACGGGTGTGGAGATGGAGGCGCTCACGGCCTGCAGCGTTGCTGCGCTGACCGTCTATGACATGTGCAAGTCGATGGACCGCTCGATGGTGATCTCAGAGGTCGCCCTGTGGGAGAAGACCGGGGGCCGTTCCGGTCGCTACCGCCGTGAAGAGGAGCTGTGAAAATCTCCCTGCAACGATTCGTTGCTTTTGCGTTTCGATTGTAGTATAACTGTAACTTAGTTCTCGAGGGTCCGCCCCTCGGCAGCGGTCGTTTGCTCAGCCACCAGCTCTTGGAGTTCAACAACATATGTCGGAGTCGATCATCATTGTGGCCCTCGCTGTGTGCTGGGCAGGGTATTTCGGCTGGTATCTGAGACTGCGGTTCCAGAGTTCGACTCAGGACAGGGACGAGGTGAGCTCCTTTTCTCAGGGGCTCGGAACTCTGGGCGCGGCGCAGCAGGTGCGAGGTGGGTCGGCGATGGCGGTCCACGGGTCGTCCCCGCTGGTTCCGCGGGGCGGGCGGGGAGCGGCACGTCGGCGCCGCGACGTGGCTGTCGCCCTGGGCATGGCCTGCCTTACAACCTTGTTCGCGGCGTTGGCCTTCGGCTCTGTGTATTGGGCCCTCCACATTCTGTCCGATATTGCCGCGGGATCATTCGTCTCGCTGGCGACACGGCGTCGCAGCATCGTCGCTGAGCGTGAGATGAAGGTCCATACTCTCTACCCCGACCGTGTGATCGATCATCGCGCGGCCGTGGGCGTCGGCAGGGTTGCCAACGGCTAGCAGCCCGCAGGCCCGCAAGGGGGCGATTGAAGGGTTGGAAGTGCGGTACCTCGGCCTCGTACCGCTACGATTGCCCCTTCGCAGGGGGTGTAGCTCAGTTGGTAGAGCGCCTCGGTCGCATCGAGGAGGCCAGGGGTTCAATTCCCCTCACCTCCACTGCGTTTCTCTGAGTTCTGTATAGCGTTGATTCGGTAGAGCGCTGTCGGATCGTTGGGATGATCGTTCATGGAAATCCCGGTTGACGTCCTGTTGGTCGAGTTCGGCGCGGTCGTGCTGGGTCTCGCCATCGTGGCTCGGCTCGCCCGAAGATTCGGTCTGCCGGTGCTTCCCGTCTATCTGCTGGCGGGTCTCGCCTTCGGCGAGGGAGGGCTCGTGGAGCTGGGCGCAGCCGTCGACTTCATCGAGGTGGGGGCCCAGATCGGCGTCATCATGATGCTGCTGATGCTCGGGCTGGAGTTCTCGGCCCACGAACTCATCGACTGTGTTCGGCGCTCTACCGGGTCCGGTGCCGTCGACCTGGTCCTGAACTTCCCGCCGGGCCTTGTCGCCGGGCTGCTGCTGGGGTTCGACCCCATCGTCGCGGTGCTGCTGGGAGGGGTCACATACATCTCGTCGTCGGGTGTATTCGCCAAGCTCGTCGCCGATCTCGACCGGTTCAACAACGGGGAGACCCGGGTCGTCCTGACGATGCTGGTGATCGAGGACCTGGCGATGGTCCTGTACCTTCCCGTCGTCACCGCGGTGCTCATCGGGGGGTCGCCCGGACGCATCGCCGTGACCATCGCGGTGTCGCTGGCGGCGGTCGCGGCGATCATGACCGTCGAGTACTTCTACGGCGAGAGGATCAACACGCTCATCCTGAGCGACTCGCGCGAGGCGATGCTGCTGACCCTTCTGGGCGCCACCCTGGTCTTCGCGGGTCTCGCCGAGCGGATCCACCTCTCCGCGGCGGTGGGGGCGTTCCTGGTGGGCGTCTTTCTCTCCGGTGACGTCGTGTCGCACGCCCGCGACCTGCTGCTGCCTCTGCGGCACCTGTTCGCCGCCTCGTTCTTCGTGTTCTTCGGCCTCCAGGTCGACCCCGGTCTGATCCCCGCGGTGGCGGGAATCGCGGCCGCGCTGGCTGCGGTGACGGCCCTCACCAAGGTTGGCGCGGGATGGTTCGCGGCGCGCAGGCTCGATGGGCAGGCCCGTTTTCGGGCCGGGGCGGCGCTGGTCGCGCGTGGCGAGTTCTCCATAGTCATCGCCGAGTTGGGCGTCGCGCGCGAGCCCGACCTGGGTGCTTTCGCGGCTGCATACGTGATCCTGCTGGCGGTAGTCGGCGGATTCCTTTACCACTTCGACTCGGCGCTGACCGGACTGTTCCGCCGCCGCCCCAGCCGCGGCTAGGCCAAGGCCGGACGGGAGTATCGAGGGCGGCCCAGTCCCACGCAAGCGGCGTGCGCTGCGCCCTCCGAACGGCTGCGTCCGGCGTCAACACTGCGTGGTTCGTGCTGCGTCCGGCGTCAGCACCGCGTGGTCGTGGCTGCGTCCGGCGTAAACGCTGCGTGGTCGTGGCTGCGTCCGGCGTAAACACCGCGCGGCTCCGGCTGCGTCCGGCGTAAACACTGCGCGGCTCCGGCTGCGCCCGGCGTAAACACCGCGCGGCTCCGGTTGCGCCCGGCGTCAACACTGCGCGGCTCCGGCTGCGCCCGGCGTCAACACTGCGCGGCTCCGGCTGCGTCCGGCGTAAACACCGCGCTAGCGGGGGGCGGGGCGGAAGTCGTTGCGTCCGGTGATGCAGATCGCCTTATCTGGTTCTTCGTCTGGATCGTCGGCCCGCTCGAAAGGCAGGGGCTGATAGCAGGGGAACGAGAAGTCGAGCGTCTGGATGACGTCGGCCATCGCGGTCTTGCCGGGACGGATCGACGCTGGCGACATCGCGTTGTTGTCGACTGGGCCCAAGTTGGCGATCGCCTCTTGGACGTCGGCGACAGTCGGGTTGTCGCCTGCGTCGTACAGGCCGCGGGCCATGATCCTGACGATCCCGCAGACGCTCCCGACCATTCCGTATGCCGAGTCTCCCAGGTCCCGCCAGTCGTGGCCAGCGCCCGAGGGACTGTTCTCGCTGTAGAGCCGGTTGCACATGTCGGCCATCGGGTTGGGCTCAAAGGCCGGGTCCCGGTACTCCCCGGTGGTCCTGAAGTCGATGATCTTGGCACCGTTGTAGAGGTTGCCGGCCCCGACGTTTTCGGTGATCTTGCCAGCCACGAGCTCACTGGTCTGGGAGTTGAAGTCCGAAGCGAAGAACTGCACATCCCCGGGCTCATAACCCTGGTTGGCCATCTCGGCGATGTAGCCGGGCGCAGATATGATGTTGAGGACGTTGAAGAAGCCGTTGACCCCGGCGTTGACCATGTTGGTGACCGACTCGGGGCCACCGCCGAAGCAGATCGTTGTGCCGCCGCAGTTGATCACGTCGAACACGACCTCGAACCCGGCATCACGCAGCGGGATCACCAGAGCCTCCTCCACGGCCTCGGCCTGCCCCGGCGTGTCCGGTGCCGCAACACCCAACGTGAGGCCGTCGAATGCACCACTGTCCAGACTTTCGGTCACCATGAAGCGGAGACTCTCCTCGAGTGTCGGCGACAACGACAGCAGCCGGTCGTTCCCGCCGGCCATGAACGCCTCGGTCTGGCCCTGGGTGGAGATGAATATCGTCTCCTGCTCCACGACTAGGCACACGTTGGCCGTGCCCTGGAAACCCGTGCTGTTCATCACGATCACCGACTTGTGGTCCTCGGTCATGGCCAGACACGCAGCGTTGCGGCTGACTTCCACATCGTCGCCGAGAAGCTCTGCCTCTGCGTAACCGAGGTCGAGCATGCGGCCCCTGATCCCGCCGCACTCCTCGTTGATGTAGTCGATGAATACTTCGAACATCTCCTTCGGGTCGCCGACGGGAACGGCGAATCCAATACGGGCCGCGTCCTCCAGCCGGCTGCGGATGTGGCCGACCTTGATCGAGTCGGCACTGATCCCGTCATCGGTGTCAACCCGGTCTGCGGCCGGATCATGGGCCACACAGAAGGCGTCGTACTGCAAGAACGGATGGTCGCCTCGGTCGAAGCCCTGCTGGAACGCGGCGAAGACTCCTCCCCGAGGATCGTCGTAGATGTTGGGTTCGGGCTCCGCCCCGGGCTCGGGCATGTCGTCGCCGGTCGCGTCATCCGCAGCGTCACTCGCGGTCGTCGTGGGCGCGTCGCCGCCGTCGCCCGGATCGGCTTCGGTTGTGTCGTCTTCGGCAGTTGCTCTCGGTTGGGTCGTGGTGCCGCCGTCGGCGCCGTCGCCTGAGTCTCCGGTCGTCTCCCCGCCGCAAGCAGCAGCAAAGAACAGCAACGCCAGCAGAACAGCTAGCCATCGGAACCGTAGGTTGTGCATCGGACCCTCCAAGTCTGAGCGCCGCGTCGGTCCACGGCACAGCCAGTATTGTCGCCCCAAGTGACGCGCGACACAAGTCGCCGCCGCCCCAGACATCGATTTGCTTGTTTGGTACTGGTGCCGAATACGAGACGCTCGAGTTCAATGGCGGTCATATGCCCCAGACATCGATTTGCTTGTTCGGTACTGGGATTTGCTTGTTCGGTACTGGGATTTGCTTGTTCGGTACTGGCGCGGCTCTGCTTGTGCGGTAATGATGTCGGCGCACAGAACAGTCAATCTGGGGGGCCGATGACAAGCCGGCAAGGCGACGCTGCAACCGGAAGCACAGCGGCGAGGCTTGCAGCCGCGGTTCTCGACGAAGAGGCCCGTCGCCAACTCGAACAGGCGGAGCGGGACAAGGCGGTGCTGTTCCCCGACGATCTCTTGCCGGGGGTCGGCGACGAGCCGATGACGCTGCGAGAGGCGATGGTCGCCGGGGGCAAGATGACCGTGGTGATGATGTTCCTGCTGAACTTCATCGACGATCTTCCCCGCGCCGTGCGGGTGATCGGCCCCGACATCCAGAACTCGCTCAACATCTCAGACACCGTGCTGGCAGGGGTCCTCGGTTTCGGTGGGGTGGCCCTGGTTCTCGGCGCGGTGCCGATGGCGGCGCTCGCCGACCGCGTCACCCGCGTCACCATCATCCCGGTCGCCTCGCTGTTCTGGGCCTCGACGATGGCGTTGTCGGGGTTCATCGTCAATGCCTTCCAGCTCTTCTGGACCAACGCCGCAACCGGCTTCGGGCAGGCGTACAGAATCCCGGTGTCGAACTCGCTGATAAGTGACCGCTACCCGATACAGGCTCGGGCCCGGGTCTTCGCTTTCGAGGCACTGGGTCGACCGCTCGGCCAACTGCTCGGTCCGCTGGCGATCGGCGTGATCGTGGCAATAGCGGGCGGTGAACAGGGATGGCGCTGGGCTTTCTACATCATGGCGATCCCGCCCGTGATCGTCGGCTTGGCCTCAATCGCCATGAAGGAGCCGCAGCGGGGCCGCAACGAACAGGAGGCCCTGCTCGACGACGAGGCCATCGAAGTCGAGGAACTCGAGGCGTCGATGAGCACGGCGTTGGCGCGGCTGCGCAAGGTCCGCACGTTCTACTTCTTCGCCACGGGCGTCGGCGTGCTGGGCTTCGCGCTGATCGCGGTGCCCGGCCAGTTCAACCTGATGCTCGAGGACAAGTATGGTCTCGACGCCCTCGACCGCGGGATCGTCGAGTCTCTGATGTGGATTCCCGCATTGATCGGGATTCCCATTGCGGGTCGAGTCTTCGACCGCAAGTTCCGCGAAGACCCCGAAGCCGTCGTCAACCTGACCGGAGCGTTGATCATCGGCGCCGGCCTGGTCTATTTCGTGGCACTGCCAATCAAGGCGATCGGCCCCCTGCTCCTGCTGGTCGGTCTGGCCCAGGCGATGATCTCTGCGGCGTTCGTTGCGGCCCCCACGATCATCGCCCTGGTCGCCCCTTATCGGATCCGCGCCCAGGCGTTCGCCCTGCTTCCCGTCTTCATCTTCTTGATGGGGGGATTCATAGGCGGCCTGATCGCAGGACAGATCTCCGACGCCTACAACAACCGCACTGCCATGCTCATCCTGGCGCCGTACACGGCGATGCTCGGCGGCTGGTTGATCCGACGCGGCGCGGTGCATATTCGCCGAGACATCTCCCTGGCGGTGGAGGAGCTGCTCGAGGAGCAGTCGGAGGCTCGCAAGATCGCCTCGGGTGAACCCGTTCCCGCGTTGCAGGTCCGCAACCTCGACTACAGCTACGGGCCGGTACAGGTCTTGTTCGACGTCGAGATCGAGGTTGCCAAGGGCGAGGTGCTGGCCCTGCTCGGAACCAATGGGGCCGGCAAGTCCACGTTGCTGCGAGCCATATCCGGCCTGGGGATACCGGACCGGGGGGTGGTCCGTCTCAACGGGCGCACGATCACCTACGCCGAAGCCGAGACGCGGTTCCGAGTCGGGATCGTTCAGTTGCGCGGCGGGGAGGGGACCTTCCCGGCGCTGAGCATCGGCGACAACCTTCGGGCGGCGCTGCTGGGCAAGGAGATGGAGCCCGAGGAAGTGGAACGCAGGATCGCCACCGCAGTCGAGACCTTCCCGGCGCTTGAAGGCTGGCTCGGTGAACTCGCCGGAGACCTCTCAGGAGGCCAGCAACAGATGTTGGCCCTGGCCATGGCGCTCATCCACGAACCCGAGGTCCTGCTCATCGACGAACTGAGTCTGGGCCTGGCGCCGGTGGTGGTGCAGGAACTGTTGGAGGTCGTGGCGGACCTAAAGGCGCGGGGCCAGACGATGATCATCGTCGAGCAGTCGCTCAACGTGGCGTTGGCGTTCGCTGACCGCGCCGTCTTCATGGAGAAGGGCGTGGTCCGTTTCGAGGGGCCCGCCCAGGAGCTCGCTGAACGCGACGACCTGGCCCGTGCCGTCTTCTTGGGAGGCGAAGGCGGATGATCGAACTTCTCGGTATTGAAATCGGTCAACAATCGATTGTCATCGGGATCATCGCAGGGCTCACCTATGCCGCGTTGGCGGCGGGTTTCGTGCTCATCTACCGCTCGACGGGGGTGCTCAACTTCGCGCACGGCGAGATGGGCTTCTTCGGTCTGGCGATCTTCGTGATGATGATCATCAACTACGAACTGAACTGGTGGTTCGCCTTCGGGTTGGCGCTCGTCGGGACCGCCTTGATCGGGATGGCCGTCGAGTTGATCGTGGTGAGGCGCCTCTTCGAATCGCCGCGTCTGGTCCTGCTGATAGCCACCATCGGGGTCGGTCAGATACTGACCTTGGCGCGTGTCGGCTGGATCCCCGACATCACCGCGGGAGGGAACATTCCCACAGCTTTCGAGGTGACCTGGGAACCGACCGACCACATCCGGCTGCAGGCACGGGAGATCACCGTGCTCGTGGTGGTGCCTGCGCTCATCGCGCTGCTCGGCCTGTTCATGACCAAGACCCGCTTCGGTTTGGCGGTGAGAGCTTCGGCCTCCAATCCCGACACAGCCCGGGTGTACGGAACCTCGCCGCGGCGCGTGTCGACTATCGTCTGGACCATCGCCGGGGCGTTCGCGGCGGCGACCGCGATCCTCACCGCCCCGTTGCAGGGGTTCCAGGCGGCGACCGTCGACGACACCGGCAATCTTCTGGTCGAGGAACTGCTGTTGAAGGTTCTGGTCGTGTCGCTGCTGGCCAAGATGCGGTCGCTGCCGGGGGTCATCTGGGCGGGTCTCGCAGTCGGTGTGGTCGAGAAGATCGTTCGCAACAATGTCGAATCGACCAACCAGTCGATCGTCAACCTGTGGTTCTTCGTCACCGTGTTGGTGGTGGTGCTGTGGTTCGTGCGCTCGGGCCGCGAGGATGTCGGCTGGTCGCTGTCGCCGACCCTGCGCCCGATCCCCGAGCGGCTCCGCAGCATTTGGTGGGTCCGCAACCTCAACGGCATCGGATTCTTCTTCCTGTTCGGCGCTTTGGCCCTGGTCCCGATCTTCGTGACCGAGTCCGCGCCGATCTTCACCTGGAGCAACATCTTGCTGTTCGCCATGGTCGCTCTGTCGTTGACCGTTCTGACCGGCTGGGCAGGGCAGTTGTCGCTCGGCCAGTTCGCGTTCGTCGGCGTGGGAGGTCTGGCGACGCTGGCGTTCACCGAGGGCCACGACATTCCGATCCCGTTCGACCTGTTCGATCTCAGCATCGACGTTCCATGGGGGATCGCGGTGGTGCTGGCGACCGCGTTGGGAGTGCTGGTCGCGGTGCTGGTCGGCCTGCCCGCGCTGCGGGTGCGCGGACTGTTCCTGGCCGTCACAACCCTCGCATTCGCGGTCATGGCGGGCACTTGGATCTTCGTTCAGGACTTCTTCAGCGGCGGCACGACCTCGCCCCGCCCACCCGACCGCCCGGCGCTGTTCGGGGTGGATTTGGGGGAGTCGCGGCGAACGATGTACCTGGTTTGTCTGGTCACGTTGGTACTGATGTCGTGGGTGGTGACCCGCATCCGCGCGACAGGCATCGGCCGCTCATTCATTGCCGTGCGCGACAACGAGGACATGGCAGCAGCCTCCACAGTGGCGCCGGGCCGCATGAAACTCGCCGCCTTCGCGGTGGCCGGCGGGATGGCGGCGCTGACCGGAGCGCTCTACGTGATCGTGCAGCCGTCGCTCAGCCCCGGCACCCAGTTCGCTCCTGCCAACTCCCTGAGGGTGATCGTTATCGCCATCGTGGGCGGCCTGGGGTCGGTGGCCGGTCCGGTTCTCGGCTCGCTGTGGATCCTGGGCATCGAACGGCTGGTCCCGGACCAGCTCCGCGACCTGCAACAACTGCTCACCTCCAACATCGGCCTGCTGGTGCTGCTCATGTACTTCCCGGGAGGGCTGCTGCAGATCGTCTACTCGATCCGCGACGGTTTGCTCGGGGTGGCCGACCGTCGCCTGCGCGAGCGACAACCCGACGAGGTGCCCCAAGTTGGGGAGCACAAGTCGGTTCCGGCAACAACACGACCCGATCCTCCTGCAATCGACGGCCCGATGCTCGCGGCGCGGGGAATCACCGTCCGCTTCGGAGGCAATATTGCCGTGTCCGACGTTGATTTCGAGGTCAACCAGGGAGAGTTGGTCGGTTTGATCGGAACCAACGGCGCCGGAAAGTCGACCCTGCTCAATGCGATAGGCGGATTCGTTCCGTCGGAGGGCACGGTCGAAGTGCTTGGAGCCGATGTCACCGAGCGCAGCGCTTCGGCTCGTCACAGCCTCGGTCTCGGCAGGGGCTTCCAGGCGGCCCGCTTGTATCCGGGCCTCACCGTGCGCGAGGCGGTGATGGTTGCGCTGGAGGCACGTCAGCACTCCCGCCTGGTGCCGTCGATGCTGGCGCTGCCGCCATCGGGCGCCCACGAGCGGGTCAAGCGGTCCTCGGCGGACGAGATCATCGACTACCTCGGGCTGGGTCGCTATGCGGACTCGTTCATCGAGGCGCTCTCCACGGGCACCCGCCGCATCGTCGAGCTTGGCAGCCTGCTGGCGGTTGACGCCCGCGTGCTGCTGCTCGATGAACCGACCGGCGGCGTCGCCCAGCGCGAGGCGGAGGCGTTCGGGCCGCTGATCAAGCAGATCCAGTCCGAGCTCGACGCGTCGGTGGTCGTGATCGAGCACGACATGCCTCTGGTGATGAGCATCAGCGACCGGGTCTACTGCCTCGAGTCTGGCGCGGTGATCGCCAACGGACCCCCCGACGAGGTCCGCAACGACCCACTGGTCATCGCCAGCTATCTGGGCACCAACGAGGCCGCCATCGGCCGGTCCGGGCCCGCCTTGGCCCCTGCTCACCCCCCCCCGGCCACCCCCACCTACCGGGCCACCAACGACGCCGCCCCCGGCCGTTCCGGCCCCGCCTAGCCCGCTGATCACCCCGTTCTGGCGGTGCCATGCGTCGGTTTTCGACCGGTGGCACCGCCAGAACGAATTGTGTGCGGATCGGCGGCGACCAGCGCGGCGCCGAGGGCGCCGGACTCGGAGCCGAACTTCGCCAACACGACCTCGACTTTGGGACGATGCTCCGAACCCAACAGCAGGCGTTGGAGCCAGTCGTCGACTCTGGATCTGAGCGGCTCGCCCACCTCGGCGAGGCCTCCGCCGAGCACCACCCGGCTCGAGTCCAGAATCAGGATCAGGTTGGCGATGCCGCGAGCGGCCTCACGGCAGAATCCGTCGAAGATTTCCTCAGCGGTCGGGTCGCCCTGATTGAGGGCCGCGACGACATGTTCGCTGCGGATCTCGCTGATATCGCTCACTAGGGCGCTTGCCGCGGGAAAGGTGCCGGCGGCTGCGGCTTCACGGCCGAGCCGGCCGAGCCCGTTGCCTGAAGCGAAGTACTCCCACGGTCCCGGTTCGCCGGTGATGTGTGCGGGTCCGCTGGCGTCGACGGTCATGTGCCCGGACTCTCCCGCGAACCCGTTGGCGCCGAGCAGCAGGTGTCCTCCGGCGACGAAGCCGGTCCCGATCCCGCTTCCCAGAGCCACGTAGGCGAAGTCGTCTGTGCCGCGGCCGGCGCCGAGTTTCGCCTCAGCCCAGGTGCCGGCGGTGGCATCGTTGATTGTGGCGACCTGTATGCCGGCCGCCTCGGCCAGGAGTGGACCCACCGGGAACTCGATCAGGTTCGGCAGGTTGGGGGAGTAGCGCACCACGCCGCTGCGGGCCGCCAGACCGGCGATCCCGAGACCCACGCCCTGCACCGGTGTCGGGCTCTGCTCAGATAGTTCCGTCACGACCTCGGTCAGCCGCCCGAGCAGTTCATCGCCGCTGCCGCGGCTCGACTTTCGGGTCCTGGCCAGGATCTGGCCGTCGTCGGGATCGACCAGCAGACCCAGCGCCTTGGTCCCTCCGACGTCAATCCCGATGATCACGCCTCGAATCTACTGTCGGGGTCGCCAAAGTTGCGTCGATTGGTGGGGCGGGTCGGTGGCGAAATACGGTGCGCGGATGCAGACCGGACCTCGAAACCCGTTCCTCGCCGACTCCTCGAACGCCATGGCGCACGGCCGCTGCGACCAGCAGGACAACGTCGCCTGGCGTGGGCCTGAAGGGCCGAGTGAGGTTCTCAGCGACGGCGACATCCAGTATTCGTGGCTCGGACCTTGCCACTTCGGCTGCACGATCTCAGGCCCCTACCCCGACGGCCGTCGGGTGGTGTGGAGCAACGGCCGCCAGAACATCGCGAAACTCGACTATGACACCCTGGAAGTGTTGGCCGACCACGAGATCGTGGGGGCCGGGGGACGCACCCCGATCGCCGAGTTGGAAGCCAACCTCGCCGGTCTCGACAACCTGGAGGGACAGGACGCGATCAACCATGCGCTGGGCCTGTCGATGCGGTTCATGACCGGACTGGACGGCGTCTACTGCCTAGTCGACTGCGACAACACGCTGTTCTTGGGCCGCAAGGATCATGCGGTGGCCTACATGGAGGCCGATTCGAGCGACCCGGCCTCGGAGATCAGCGAACGCGACCGCTGGTACAAGCCCGACCATATCGAAGGCTATTTCGTGGGGATGAACATGACCTTCGACGGCCAGCTGGTGATGTCGACCGACCATGGTTGGGTCGTGGTGCTGGCCCGCGACTTCAGCGAGTACCACGCGATCCAGATAGCGGGCGGCGCCGAGCAGGCCGCGGAGTACTGCGCGATGAGAGCAGCCGAGCGGGGCAACACCGGTTACGGCTGGATGCGCACCAGCATCTGCGTCGATGACGACAACGGCATCTACGTCAGTTCCAACGACCACCACCACAAGCTCCGCTGGACCGGAGAGCGGCTCTCCGACAACGAGGCCGACGGCTGCTGGTCGGTGCCCTATCGCAACGGCGGTGGCTGCGGATCGGGCACGACGCCGTCGTTGATGGGGTTCGGTCCCGACGAGGACAAGTTCGTGGTGATCGGCGACGGCGACGAAGTGGTCAACATCACGCTGCTGTGGCGTGAGGAGATCCCCGATGACTGGGAACAGCTCGCGGACGCCCCGCACCGCCGGATCGCAGGTATCGGCCCGGCGAACATGGGCGATCCCGACCTTTCGGAGATCAAGACCGAGCAGTCGATAACGGTGTCGGGGTACGGCGCCATGACCGTCAACAACGAACCCTCCACGGTGCCCGACAATTTCCCCCCGCGGGGCGCACGGATGCTCTGCTTCATGCTCGGTCACAAACCCGAGTACACCCCGCATGGAATGCACAAGTACCAGTGGGACCCCGAGGCGCGGGAACTCAGGCAGGCATGGGTCAACCACGACATCTCCTCGCCCAATTCAGTGCCCTTCGTAGCGCAAGAGAGCGGGCTGGTCTACACCTGTGGTGCGCGCAACGGCGCCTGGACCATCGAAGCGGTGGACTGGGAGACCGGCGAGAGCCGCTTCCATTTCATTGTCGGCGGCTCGAAGTTCAACACCACCGGCGCCGGCGTGACCATCGACGAGGACGGCCGCCTGCTCTTCGGCACCATGTACGGCAAGACCCGAATCCTGCGCGGCCCGGGACCCTCCTCTTAGCATCACCTTGAACCCGGCGAGGAGGTCGTTGGTGCGGCCCACAGCCGGATCAGTCGTCGCTGGATCAACGGCCTGTCGCCGGATCAGTCGTCGCTGGATCAACGGCCCGTCGCCGGATCAGTCGTCACACAGGCGGCCTGTTCAGTGGGTACACAACACCGGGGTTGTAGGGAGGGTCTTGCTGCGGTGCGGCCGGCCCGGGGTCGAGCGACACAGCAAGGTCTACAGCTTCACGCAACGGGATTCTGTCGCCCCACCGGGCATGTGTCTCGATAGTTGCGGCACGTTCCGGCGGCGCTCAGGTTCGCAGCGCCGCAGCGCACCCGGTCGGTGGTCATAGCGTGTCGATGGTCTCGGGCATGTCGGCCTGCAGTCGTGCCATCACCGCGTCGAACGAGTTGTCGCCTTGCCCGGCAGGCCATTTCTTCGCCGCGGGCTCGGTCTCAGCGGCCCACAGCAACTTCGTTTTCGACACCGGCGCCGCAGGCAACAACCAGGTCTTGTTCGTTGTGAGTCTCTCCATGGCGTGATCCCACCGGTGATAGTCCACCGGGCCGTGACACTTTGCTGCTTCGAGCAACGTCACCTCAGACCAGTTGAGCTCTCGGCGGCGGCGGTTGTGACGCTCAATGAACTTCAACGTCGGCTGGCCCAGCGGCGTCGGCATCTTGAGGTTCCTGCGGGATACCGCCACGAGATGACGAGCGGGGACCTGTTTGCACCAGCCAATCGCCAGCAACGCCGACCATGACGCGTACCCTGAACCCACCGGACAGTACACCGCAACGAAATTGTCGGTCAGCACCGGCGGGTGACCGTAACGACGATCCGCGGGCGAGAACTGGCGCCAGTACACGCCGGGCGCGTCGCGCCCGATGATCGGGAGGTCCTCAGACATCAGCCGATGAAGAGTCGTGCGAACCAACCGAGGGTCCTCGGGTACAGCATCAGAACGAAACCAGGTGCCCGCAGGCAGAGCCTCAACCCAGCCGCGGATGACCTCCGAACGGCTCCGAGACAAGACCACAGACGACATGTAAGAAGCATAACACGACGATGGCGGCGCTCCCGTCGAGCCGTTCGTCGCTGCGTAACGGCAGCTTGCCCTTCGCCAACATGTGAGCCTCGGTCACGCGGTCCCCGGCTAACCGGGGATGTACGGCAAGACGCGGATCCTGGCTGCGGGGAGGGGGGGGGGGGGCCCGGGGGTCCAGCGGGGGGGGGCGAAGGGGGGGGGGAGGGGGGGGGGGGGGGGTCCCGGGCGATCAGGCTGAGTCGCTCAATGCGGCGGCGAACGCGGCGGTGGCGGCGCGGACATCGTCGTCGTTGATGCCGAGATGGGTGACGAGTCTCGTGCCGGCCAACTGCGCGTAGGGGCTCGGCCCCTTGTGGCCCCTGGTTCTGCGCACGTCGCAGAGCACGCCGCGGTCTGCCAGGCGCTGCTGCAGATCGCTGCTGGCACCGTCAATGGAGATGAACATCATGTTGGTGTTGACGGCGTTCACCTCGATCCCGTCGATGTCGGCCAACCCCGCCGCCAACAGCGCTGCCCGCGCGTGATCGTCGGCAAGTCGGTCGACGTTGTTCTCCAGGGCGTAGATGCCTGCTGCGGCCAGCACCCCGGCCTGTCTCAGGCCGCCGCCGAGCATCTTGCGCCACTTCCGGGCCTCATCGATCAGCGCACGCGGGCCGCTGAGAAGCGATCCGGCGGGAGCGCCGAGTCCTTTCGACAGGCACATCGAGACGGAGTCGCAGCCGGCGACCAGTTCTGCGCCCGAGACACCCAGCTCAACGCACGCATTCCACATGCGCGCACCGTCGAGGTGCACGCTGAGGTCGGCGTCGCGCGCCACCTTGATCGCCTCGTCCATACGCTCTGGCGACTGCACCATCCCGTTCTTGGTGTTCTCAAGGCACAGCAGTCGAGTGCGGGCGAAGTGGGTGTCGTCGGGTTTGACGGCCGCGGCGACCGCATCGGGGTTGGGGAGCCCGTCGGTCTCCGTCGCCACGGGCTGAGGAGCGATCCCGCCGAGCACCGCGCCGCCGCCGGCCTCCAGCCGGAACGTGTGGGCCGTGTCTCCGGCGATGTACTCGTCGCCACGTCCGCAGTGGGCCAGCAGGGCGCACAGGTTGGACTGCGTTCCGCTGGTGACGAACAGGGAAGCCTCGGTGCCGAGCCGTTCGGCGACCATGGCCTCGAGGCGGTTCACGGTGGGGTCGTCGCCGAAGACGTCATCGCCCACCTCGGCGGACGCGATCGCCCGGCGCATCGCTTCGGTGGGTCGGGTCACAGTGTCTGAACGAAGGTCGATCACTGTGTCATTCCCCGGGGGCGTCCTTCGGGGTCATTCTGGCAGTTCGGGTTCGAGGACGGCGCTGACGCTGATCTCGCCCGAGTCGGTGACTGTGTGCGGTTCCACCGTGAGGATCACGCCGGCGGCCTTCACGTCGTCGATCACGGTGTCGAGCAGTGCCAACTGCTCGGCGCTCCCAGAGAAGGCCGCGGACAGCACCGGGGTGCGCAGCTTGCGTTTGTTCTCCGACTTGGTGCGGCGCACCGCGCTGAGGGCCTCTGCTGCGACACCGCTGGTCTGTGCGCCGATCTTATCTGCAACGAGGCGCAGGACATCGCTCCTGTCCCCCCTGTCGGGCCAGTCGGCGGCGTGTACCGAGCCCTCATGCCACCAACTCCAAACCTCCTCGGTGACGAATGGCAGAAAGGGAGCGAACATTCGCTGCATCGTCGACAGGGCGAATCGGAGGGCGTGGCGAGCCGACTCGGCGCGATGCTCACCGTACTCGCCGTAGGCGCGGGCTTTCACAAGCTCCAGATAGTTGTCGGTGAACCACCAGAAGAACGCTTCGGTCCGTTCCAGGGCCCGGGCGTAGTCGAAGCGCTCGAAGGCCTCGGTGGCATCGTCAACGAGGTCGGCGAGCCGGTCCAGCATTGAACGGTCGAGGGGCTCGCTGATTCTGGCCGGATCACAGTCATCGGAGCTGTCGGCATCGGTTGCGCCGGCGGCATCGTTGGTATCGGTTGCGCTGTCGGCATCGTCTGCATCGGCGGCATCGTTGGCATCGTTGGTATCGTTGGTATCGGCTGCGCTGGCGGCATCGTTGGCATCGGCAGCATCGGTTGCATCGTTGGTATCGGCTGCGCCGGCGGCATCGTTGGCATCGGCGGCATCGTTGGCATCGGCGGCATCGTTGGCATCGTTGGTATCGGCTGCGCTGTCTGCATCGGCGGCATCGGCTGCGCCGAAACTGAGCGTGAACTTCGACGCGTGCAACAGCTTGATCGCTAGGCGGCGGCCGATCTTCATCTGGCCCTGGTCGAAGGCGGTGTCGGTGCCGGGGCGCCCCGATGAGGCCCAGTAGCGGACGGCATCGGCGCCGTACTGCTCCAGCAGGTCGGTCGGCACCACGACGTTGCCCTTCGACTTCGACATCTTCTTGCGGTCGGGATCGAGGATCCAGCCGGAGAGCGCGGCGTTGTGCCAAGGAGCGGTGCCCGCGTCGAAATGGGCCCGGACCACCGTGGAGAACAGCCAGGTGCGGATGATGTCGTGCGCCTGGGGCCGAACGTCCATGGGGAACGTGGCTGCGTGGAGCTTGGGGTCGGTCCTCCAACCGGTGGCGATCTGGGGGGTGAGCGAGGATGTGGCCCAGGTGTCCATCACGTCGACCTCGCCCACAAAACCGTTCGGCTGATCCCGCTGGGCCTCGGAGAAGCCGTCGGGCACATCGCTCGAGGGGTCGACCGGGAGCTGATCGTGGCGCGGCGTGATCGGCTGTTCCCAGATCGGTTCACCATCGGAGTCGAGGCGGTACCAGAGCGGGAGCGGCACCCCGAAGAAGCGCTGCCTACTGATCAGCCAGTCTCCGTTGAGGCCCTCGATCCAGTTCGTGAAACGGGCCTGCATGTAGTCTGGAACCCAGTTGATCTCGTCGCCGCGGGCCACCAGGGCCTCGCGAAGGTACTCGTCGCGGCCGCCGTTGCGGATGTACCACTGACGGCTCGCCACGATCTCAAGGGGTTTGTCGCCCTTCTCGAAGAACTTCACGGGATGGGTGATAGGGCGCGGCTCTCCCTGCAGGTCTTCGGACTCCGTGAGGAGTTGCACCATCTCCTGTTGCGCCTGGGCGACGCGTTTCCCCGCCAGCCGCCCGTAGGCGGCAGCGGCATCGGGTGCGCTGAGCCACTCAGGGGTGTCGCCTGTGAAACGGCCGTCACGGCCGATGACCGTGCGCACCGGCAGGTTGAGCTCGCGCCACCAGGTCACATCGGTGGTGTCGCCGAAGGTACAGATCATGGCGATCCCCGTGCCCTTGTCGGGGTCCGCGAGATGGTGCGGGTGAACGGGAAGCTCAACACCGAAGACCGGACTCAGTACCGTGACACCGTCGAACAGCGGCTGGTAGCGCTCGTCGTCGGGGTGGGCGACCAGAGCGACGCAGGAGGGAACCAACTCGGGGCGTGTGGTGTCGATCCAGACCTCCTCGCCCCCGTCGGAGCGTGCGAAGCGGAGCCTGTGATAGGCGCCGGGAACCTCCTTGTCCTCCAACTCGGCCTGAGCCACTGCGGTCTGGAAGGTCACGTCCCAAAGCGACGGCGCCTCGACCTGGTAGGCCTCACCGCGTGCGAGGTTGTCGAGGAAGGCGAGTTGGCTGACCCGTCGGCAGTGGTCGTTGATGGTCGTGTAGGTGCGGGTCCAGTCGACCGACAGTCCCAAGTGTCGGAACAGCTGCTCGAAGACCTTCTCGTCCTCGGCGGTCAGTTCCAGGCACAGCTCGATGAAGTTGGGGCGGCTGACCGCCTGCGGACGGCGCTTCGACACTGCTTTGGGGTCGCCGGCGTCGGCGGGTGCGGTGAAATCGGGGTCGTAGCGCAGCGACGGGTCGCACACCACCCCGTAGTAGTTCTGCACCCGACGCTCAGTGGGAAGGCCGTTGTCGTCCCAGCCCATGGGATAGAAGACCTCGCAGCCGGCCATGCGCTGGTAGCGGGCGATGGTGTCGGTGTGGGTGTAGCTGAAGACGTGACCCACATGCAGCGACCCGCTCACCGTCGGCGGCGGCGTGTCGATCGAGAAGACCTCATCACGCGGCCTAGTGGTGTCGAAGTGGTAGATCCCGTCTCGATCCCAGACGGCGTCCCACTTCTGCTCAAGGCCGACCAGGTCCGGTCTGTCGGGAATTCGCGACGTAGCCATATGACGCACGAGGCTACCGTCTGTGCACGCCCTCGCACCGGTTGCCCTGCGCGGTCAGTGGGGGAGCGACCCGGTCAGGAGCGGCCTGTTCGGGAGCGGCCGGTCGGGAGCGGTGGGTCGAGAGCGGTGGGTCAGGAGCGGCCCGGTCGGAGCGTTCGGTCCGCAGCGGTCAGTCGGCGACCTTGGGTTGCGAAGAAGCGGTGCGGTAGTCGTCGTAGGGCTGGTCGCGTTCGCTCAGCGCAGCGGTGAGGCCCTTCTCCTTGATGTTGCCGATGAACCGTTTCATCGATTCGGTGTGTACGCCGAGCGCGCACAGTTCGGTACCGACGCGGATACCGGTGCGCACGCCCATTACCTCCATCTGGCGATGAACCGCCCGCTTGTTGAGTTGAGCCACATCGGTGGGGGTCCGGGTGATCCGCTCGGCGATCTTCAGCACCTCGGCCGAGAGGTCCTCAGCTGGGAAGGCCTGGTTGGCCCAGCCGTACTCGACGGCCTCGACGCCGCTCACCGGGTCGCCGGTGAGCATCATCTCCATCGCCTTGCGCATTCCCAAGAACCAGGTGTGGAAGTGCATGTCGGGCACGCCGAAACGGGTGGCGGGGTAGCCCATCTGAGCATCCTCGGCCACGTACACGAGGTCACAGCAGGTGGCGAGCTCGCTGCCCCCCGCCAAGCAGTATCCGTGGACCTGCGCGATGACCGGCTTGGCGAGGTCCCAGATGCTCATCCAACCCTCGGTGACATGGCGCGGCCACTGCCCCTCGCCCTGTGCGGTGAAGAACGGCAGGTCGTACTCGGCGTTGTTGCCGCCGAGGTCATAACCGGCGGAGAACGACGGGCCGTCGCCCCGCACGATCGACACCTTGACGCTGTCGTCGTCATCGGCATCGCGGAGCGCGCCGAGGATCGCGCCCCGCAGGGGGTGGATCAACGAGTTGCGTTTGTCGGCCCGATTCAAGGTGATCCTGCGGACCCCCTGAATCGGGTCGTCGAGCAGGACCCACTGGTGGTCCGCCGCGGGTGCGCCACCGTTGCCGGTGCCGCTCGGATTGGCCGTCTCTTGGCTGTAGTCGCTCATGCCCCGACCCTACGACACGCGCCGCACTCCCCAAAATCGAAGCCTGCGTGGAGGGGTCCACATCGAGGCGACGGACGGGGGGCTTGGTGTCGCGTCATGTGGAGTTGAGCGAGGACGCAACGCACGGCGAGGTCACTGAGGCGGTCCGCGATCTTGCCGAAGACGGTTCGGTCCATGGCATTCTGGTGCAGTTGCCGGTGCCGGCCGGTAT